>JAAUYD010027888.1_pt1 | contig 22801 bp, 19 predicted proteins | sample 7278101 | NCBI WGS metagenome assembly JAAUYD01 (sample SAMN14350128, study PRJNA611818) | marine sediment metagenome | isolation source: surface marine sediment (0.6m) | place: French Polynesia: Moorea | collected 2018-08
CTTCGCGAACCAGGGCGGCAAGGACTTCCAGCGCAACGGGGTGTCGATCGACGACCAGGGCTACGAGACGTTCCTCCTCGCGAACGAGGTCTCGCGCTACATCCGCGCGCGCGACCAGGAGAAGCCCTTCTTCCTCTACATGCCCTTCATCGCGCCGCACACGCCGCTCGACGCGCCGGAGGAGCTGCAGGCGAAGTACGCCGACATCGACACCGATCTCGCGCCCGCGCGCTCGGCGCACACCGACCGCACGCGCGAGGTCGCGAAGATGCGCGGCGTGCCGAGCGCGCGACCGATGTACGCCGCGGTGGTCGACGCGATGGATCAGGCGATCGGCCAGGTGCTCGACACCCTCGACGAGGAGGGCATCGCCGACGATACGCTCGTGCTCTTCTTCAGCGACAACGGCGGCGCGGCCTACGCCGTCGGCGGCGCCGACAACGCACCGCTGCGCGGCGGCAAGGGCGAGACGTTCGAGGGCGGCATTCGCGTCATCTCGCTCCTGCGCTGGCCGGGGCGCATCCCCGCCGGCACCAAGGTGGAGCAGATCATGTCGGTCATGGACGTGTTCCCGACCCTCGCCGAGGCGGCGGGCGTCGAGCCGCAGAACGAGCGCCCCTTCGACGGGCGCTCGATGTGGCCGGCCATCAGCGAGGGCGTGGCCCAGCCCCTCGACGGCTACCTCTTCTTCACGTCGGAGATCCCCATCTACGGGCAGCTCAACGTCACCGCGTTCGACGAGGAGTGGAAGCTCGTGCAGGAGATCGAGCAGGACCAGCTCGAGACCCGCGTGAAGAGCTCGCTCTTCGAGATCGGCAAGGACCCGAACGAGGTTCGGGACGTCGCGGACCAGCACCCCGAGCAGGTCGCGAAGATGACCGAGGCGATCCGGCAGTGGCGCGCGCTGCACCCCGTCAGCGGCGTGCGCTCGGTCATCGTGCCGCCGCCCGGCTGGCGGGCACCGAGGGATTGGGCGACCTACCCGCGCCCCCTCGACGAGCTGCAGGCCGAGCCGACCATCGGCGTCGCGCCCAACGAAGGCTCGCTGCGATCGCTCGACCACATGCACGGCGAGCGCGGCCGCCTCATCTACGACTGCCCGATGCCCACCGGGACGATGCGCGAGACGCTCGCGGCCGAGTCGAAGTGCCCGATCACGGGGAGCTTCCCCACGTATCACGAGTGACGAGCGGCAAACGCGCTCGACTTCGGCCTCGTCGTGCCGAGCGTATGAAGTGCAATGGGTCGGCCCTCCGACCCGACGCGTGAGGAGGATGAGACCGTGAGCACAGGTGCATATCGCATGAAGGCCGAGGCCCGACTCGAGGAGTATCAGGCGAAGCTCGACGTGGCGCGGGCGAAGCTGAAGGGCGCGTCGGCCGACGCGCGGCTCGACCTCGAGCGGAAGATCAGCGAGATGCAGCGTTCGCTCGACCAGGCGAAGGCGAGAGCCGCGCGGATCTCGAACGCCGCCGACGATGCGTGGTCCGACCTCACCGTCGAGCTCGATCTCGCGTTCGAGGGCATGTCGAACGCCGTCAAGCGGTTCTTCCAGAAGATCGGCTGACGCAGCCGCGCGGCGCGAGGCTCAGGCCAGCGCCAGGACCTCCTCGAAGCCCTCCCGTGCACACGCGAGCATCACGTCGGGGTCGGGCACGGCGGCCGCATCGCAGGTGATCGCGATGCTGGCGTCGTCCCGGTAGCTGAAGAGCGTGAAGTTGACGGCCGACCCCGAGCACGGCCCGAAGGCGATGAAGGCATCGACCTTCGCCCCTGCGGTGTACAGCTGCACCGGAAGCCCGGGCACCGAGCTCGCGACGAAGTCGTTGCGAGTCGCCGTCGCGCCGTACATCCGCAGGGCCAGCCCGATCGGCAGCCGATTCAGCACCGCCGCGAACGCGCCGCTGTAGCCCTGGTGCGGCTCATCGCGCTCGGCGGCGATCAGCTCGTGGTAGCGGAGCATTCGCCGCGCGGGATCGACGTCGGCGATCGGCAGCGGAAGCCGAGCGACGGCCATGTCGACGCCGGCCACCTCGGGGCCGGCGTGTGCGCCCCGTCGGTTGACGGGCACGGCCGCGTTGAGCGCCTCGACGGGCGCGTCGCCCCGCTCGTGATAGCGACGCAGCCCGCCCGTGATGCCGGCCAGGAAGGCGTCGCCGAGCGTGCAATCCACCTTGTGAGCGGCGGCCTTGAGCAGCGAGAGCGGCACGTTGAAGCAGCGGAAGCGCATGTTCGTCGAGCGCGCCTGCATGAGCGGGCTGAGCGGGCCCGGCCCGACCGACATCATGCGGCCGAGCGAGGCCGCGTCCTCCCCGACGCGACGCAGCGAGGCCACCGGGCTGCGCACCGCGCCGAGCAGTCGATTCGCTCCGCGCCAGAGCTGACCGGGTCGCTCCGTCAGGCCGTCGACCAGCGCCTCGGCCGAGAGCCGCAGCAGGTCGGGCTCTTCGGGCTCCTCGGCTTCGGGCTCGGGCACGGGCGCGGGGGGCGGCGCATCGCGGTGCTGGTCGAAGAAGCTGCCGAGCAGGGCGACGCCGCCCACGCCGTCGGTCACCGAGTGGTGGAGCTTCAGCATGAGGGCCGCCTTGCCTTCGGCGAGGCCTTCGACGACGTAGCACTCCCAGGGCGGGCGGAACGGGTCGAGCGCCGCCATCGAGATGCGACCCGCGAAGTCGATCAGCGCCTGCAGCGAGCCGTCGCCGGGCGCGCTCACCCAGCGAAGGTGGTAGTCCATGTCGAAGTGGCGGGCGCGGATCCAGACCGGGGTCGACACCAGCTCGGGCAACGCGACGATGCGTTGCCGCATGCGGGGCAGATCGTGCCCGGCGCGCTCGAGCTTGGCTCGCAGCTTCTCGCGGTCGGGTGGACGATCGAGCAGCGTGATCGCCAGCAGCGTGGAGCGGAAGATCGGCTCCTGCTCCATGCGCCACAGCAGCGTGTCCTGCTCGCCCAGGGCACGCGGAAACTCCATCACCGGCCCGTCGGTCATGGCAGCCCCTCCTGGCCTCACCCCACGACGAGCATATCCTGCATCGACGTCGGGGTGGGACGCAGCCTTCCGCGGCGGGTTATCCTGACACAGGAGGGAGACGACCATGGGACGCCTCGAAGGCAAGGTCGCGCTGATCACCGGCGCTGCGCGGGGTCAGGGCGAGTCGGCTGCACGACTCTTCGTCGACGAGGGCGCGCGGGTCGTGCTCGGCGACGTGATCGACGACGCGGGAGAGGCCGTCGCCGGCTCCCTTGGGGATGCCGCGATCTATCGGCACCACGACGTGCGCCGGGAGGAGAGCTGGTCGGCCTTCGTCGACGCCGCCACCGACGCGTTCGGGCGCGTCGACGTGCTGCTGAACAACGCGGGCATCCTGCACCCCGCGCCCATCGCCGAGATCAGCGTCGACGACTACATGCGCGTGATCGAGGTGAACCAGCTCGGCTGCCTGCTCGGCATGAAGTCGGTCATCCCCGCGATGACCGAGGCCGGCGGCGGCTCGATCGTCAACGTGTCGTCGGTCGCAGGCATCGACGGCGTGCCGGGCATGGTCGCGTACGTGTCGAGCAAGTTCGCGATCCGCGGCATGACGAAGACGGCGGCGCTCGAGCTCGGCCGGCTCGGCATCCGCGTCAACTCGGTGCATCCGGGCGGGATCGACACGCCGATGGCGCAGTCGGGCGCCGACGAGCTCGAAGGCGGCGGCAACCCCTTCTACGCGACGCTGCCCATCCCGCGCATCGGTCAGCCCGTCGAGGTGGCAAGGCTCTCCCTCTACCTGGCGTCGGACGAGTCCTCGTACTGCACGGGCGCCGAGTTCGTGATCGACGGCGGGCAGCTCGCGGGGATGTCGTTCGGCTAGTCGGCGCAGCCGCATCGGCCACATGGAGGCGCATCGACGATGAGGGCGAACGGCGAGGAAGGCGACGCGCGGCGGCTCGACGTGATGGTCACGGGTGGAACGGGCTTCGTGGGCCTCCATACGGTGCTCGCGCTCGTCGACGCCGGGCACCGGGTGCGGCTGCTCGTGCGCAATCCCGACAAGCTGCGCCGTGTCTTCGGGCCCTTCGGCCTGGCCGACCTCCCCTTCGTCGAGGGCGACATCACCGACGAGAGCGCGGTCTCCCGCGCGCTCGACGGATGCGACGCCATCGTCCACGCCGCGGCCATGGTGAGCCTCGAGGCGCACGAGTCGGATCGCGTCCTCGAGACGAACCTGCGCGGTACCCGGCTGGTGCTGGGCGGAGGCTTCGAGCGCGGCATCGATCGCATGGTGCAGGTCTCGAGCACGACGGCCCTCTTCCGGCCCGGCGCGAAGCGCGTCGACGAGCGCTCGCCGCTGGGCGACACGCGCTCGGGCTACGGCCGCTCGAAGATCGAGTGCGACCGCTACGTGCGCGAGCTGCAGAGCGAGGGCGCGCCGATCTACACCACCTACCCGGGCATGGTCATCGGCCCCCACGATCCGGGCCTCAGCGAAGGCATGGCCGGGCTGCGCGCCCTGCTCGACGTGGGTGGGCTGCCCGAGACCACCACCGGCATCCAGCTCGTCGACGTGCGCGACCTCGGGCTCGCCCACGTGGGCCTGCTCGAGCGCGGCGGACCGCCAGACCGCTACACCCTCGGCGGTCACTACCTCAGCTGGCCCGCCTACGGCGATCTGATCGAAGAGGTCGTCGGGCGATCGATCTGGCGGGTGAAGACACCGCCGGCCGCGTACCGGCTCTTCGGCCAGCTCGCCGACGTGGTCGCGCGCTGGGTGCCGCTCGACGTTCCGATGACGGCCGAGGCGAGCCGCTATGCGACCGAGTGGGTCGAGGCGGACGACGGCCACATCCAACGCACCCTGGGTCTCGAGCTTCGCTCGGCACACGAGTCGGTCTACGATGCGGTCTTCTGGCTGCAGGGCACGGGCCATCTCCGCCGCAGGTATCGCCTGGCTCGCTGAGCCGGGCAGACCGACCCCGCCCCCTGCGTGTCGGCCAGCCGACACGCGAGCCGATCGAGCTGCCTCGCCGCCGGGCAAGCCTGCCGCCGACGCCGGCAGCGAGGCCCGGCCTTCGACCCATGGGCGACCTGAAGCCGCCGAATTCGGTGCCGGCCATGGCATGTCGCCTGCAAGGGTCGATCATGAGGGAAAGCCCGACGGCGCGCCGCGCCGCAGGTGCGGGGCGCGCAGGAGGGATCGGCCAGGAGAGAGACATCATGATTCCCGCATCGGAAGACAGGAACGTCGAGCAGGCCCGAGTCGATTCGCAGGCCATCACGTCGGATCACCTCACGCTCCGAAGGCTGATGGAGCGACTGAACGAGATGCTGGGGAAGCTCGTCGCGCACGACATGTCCGAGGAGCCCGAGATGCTTCGCCTCGTCGCGTCCTTCCGCGACGTGGTGTGCACCCACTTCGAGCGCGAAGAGGCGAGCGGGGTGCTCGAGCAGGCGGCCGAGCACGAGCCCCGCTTCTCCGATCGGGTCGACGCGCTGATCGCCGAGCACGCGAAGATGCGCAGCGCTCTCGAGGCGCTCTGCGAGGATGCGCCCGGGCCCAGCTGGGGCGACTTCGAGGTCCGCTTCGGCGCGTTCTGCGAGACGCTCGGGGCGCACGAGCAGGCGGAGAGCGAGGTGCTCATGGGCGCCTACCTCGACGACCTCGGCGGACACAACTGACTGGACGCGATGCGAGGGCGCCGACGCGATGCGAGGCCGACGACGCGACCTCGCGCCTCGCCGGTCAGCCCTTGCGGCGCTTCAGGTAGTCGCGGCGCGCCTGCCCGCACTCCTCGTCGTGGAAGGCCGTGACGAGGCCATCCGCGTCGCCCCAGCTTCGCATGGTGCCGACCATCTGATCGGTCACGGCGTTGACGTGCCGCTTGGTCGAGAAGAGCGCGTGCGAGGCCTTGGCCGCGAGCGACCCGGCCAGCTCCTCGACCGCGGCGTCGAGCTCGGCCTCGGGCACCACGCGATTGAGGAAGCCCGCCGACTTCGCCTCGGCCGCATCGAAGGGCCGGCACGTCAGCACCAGCTCCTTCGTGAGCGCGGGACCGATCTCGCGCACGAGCCGCGGGATGCCGCCCCAGGCGAGCGGGATCCCCAGGTCGACCTCGGGGATCGAGAAGCGGGTTGCGTCTGTGGCGATCCGCAGATCGCACGCCGCCGCGAGCACGAGGCCCCCGCCGACGCACCAGCCCCGGATCTTCGCGATGGTGAGCGCGCGCATCCCCTCGATCGCGTCCGCCATCTCGCGACCGCACTCGGCGGCGTCGCGCGTCGTGATGTTCTGCGGCCCGCCGCCCGAGAACGTGCCGAGATCGGCGCCCGCCGAGAAGGCCCGGCCCGCGCCCGAGACGACGACGACCTTCACCTCGCGCCGCTCGTCGAACCAGCGCGCCGCCTGCGCGAGCTCGACGAGGGTCTCGGTCGACAGTGGATTGAGCTTCTCGCCCCGGTCGAGGGTGAGGCGACCGAGCGCCCCTTCGGCCTCGACGCGCAGGTTCTCGAACATGGTCATCCCTCCCGGGCCGCGCCCGGCGCTGGTCGTGAACGAATCGGCCGGCCTAGATCTCGAGCACGGTGCGCACGCCGCGGCTGGCGCGGACGTCGTCGAAGCCTTCGTTGATCTCGTCGAGGGGCCTCCGCGTCGTGATCATCGTCTCGAGGTCGAGGCGGCCGTTGCGCCACAGGCCGATGAGACGCGGCACGTCGCGCACCGAGTTGCAGCCGCCGAGCAGCGTCCCCATCAGCTTCTTCGCGCTGACGGTGAAGAGCGACGCGGGCGCGATGGTGATCGCCTGGTCGATGGGCGGCGCGCCGACGCACACGACGCTGCCGCCGCTGCGCGTGGCGTGGAAGCCCTGGGTCACGAGGTCGGCGACGCCCGCGGTCTCGAAGGCGTAGTCGACGCCGATGCCGTCGGTGAGATCACGCGCGGCCATGATCACCTCGTCGCTCGCAGGGTCGAGCACGTGGGTGGCGCCGAGCGTCTTCGCCATCTCGCGTCGCTGGGCCACGGGGTCGGAGACGATGATCTTCGACGCGTTCGCGAGCGAGGCGCCCTGCACGGTGGAGAGACCGATGCCGCCGAGGCCGAGCACCAGCACCGTGGCGCCCTCCTCCACCTGCGCGGTGTTGAGCACCGCGCCGACGCCCGTCTGCACCGCGCAGCCGATCACGCACGCGACGTCGACGGGGACGTCTTCGGGGATCTTGATCGCGCCCGAGGCCTGGGTCACCACGTACTCGGCGAAGCCCGCGACGTTGAGGCCGCGATAGACGACCTCGCCGCCCCTCGAGAGCCCGGTGGTGCCATCGGGGAACGAGTTGGTCATGATGCCCGTCGACTGCACGCACACGCTGAACTCGCCGCGCTGGCAGAAGTAGCACTGGCCGCAGGGCGGAGCGGGCGTGAGCACGACCTTGTCGCCGACGGCGTGGGTGGTGACGCCCTCCCCCACCGCCTCGACGACGCCGGCGGCCTCGTGACCGAGCACGACCGGCGTCATCGCGCCCATCCCGTCGGCGATGCTGATGTCGGAGTGGCAGATGCCGCAGTTGTGCACCCGCACGAGCACCTCGCCGATGCGCGGCGGGCGGATGTCGACGTCGTCGACGATCTCGAGGGGCTTTCCGACTTCGGTCATGAGGGCAGCGCGCATGGCTTCTCCATTTCGTGAGTGGGACCTTCGAGTATGGCACGCGTCGGCGCGCTCCGGGCGCCCGGCTCAGGCCCCGGCCGCGAGCAGCGCCTCTCGCACCAGCACGAGCCGGTCGTTGCCGAAGTACATGTCGTCGCCGTCGACGAAGATCGTCGGCGAGCCGAAGCCGCCGCGCTCGATCAGCTCGTCGGTGGTCTCGCGCAGCCGCTGCTTGATCTCGGGCGTCGCGATCGCCTCGAAGAAGGCCGTCGGATCGAGCCCGACGCGGGCGACGATCGGCTCGAGCACCTCGGGCTGCGAGATGTCCTCGAGGTCGCCCCAGTACGCCTCGAAGACCCCGCGCGCATAGGCGGGCAGCACTCCGGCCTCGAGCGCCACGAAGCAGCCGCGCATCGCCTTCACGCTGTTGACCGGAAACACCGGCGGCGAGCCGATCCGCAGCCCCGCCCGGCGCGCCCAATCGGCGAGGTCCTTGGCGTAGTAACGGAGCTTCGCCGGCACCGGCTGCGCGCGCTGGGCGTAGACGCTCTCGTTGATCGCGTTGAACACCCCGCCGACCAGGATCGGCTTCCACACCGGCTCGACGCCGGTCTCTGCCGCGAGCGCCTCGACGCCGTCGAAGGCCAGGTACGTCCAGGGGCTCGAGCAGTCGAAGAAGAGCTCGAGTGTCGGCATGTCGAAGCCTCGGCTCGGCGCCCCCGTGCGGGCGCCCGGGATCGGATCAGGTGTGCTGGCTCGGCTCGGCCAGCACGCAGTGCGTGCCGCTGTAGATCGTCGCCATGCACTTGTTGCAGTGGATGCAGAGCGACTCGTCGGCCTCGCCCTTCGCCATCGCATTGATGAGGTTCGGGTCGCGTAGCAGGCCGCGACCCATCGCGACGAACTCGAAGCCGTCGCGCATGGCCTGCTCGATCGTGGCCCTCCGGTTGATGCCGCCGAGCAGCACGAGCGGCATGTCGAGCGCCGCGCGGTACTGCCGCGCCCACTTGCGGAAGAACGCCTCCTCGAAGGGATACGACTTGAAGAAGAAGCGGCCGAAGAGCTTGAGGCCGAGCGCCACCGCCTTCGGCATCGACTTGCCCATCTCTTCGATCGGCGCCTCGCCGCGGAAGAGGAACATCGGGTTCTTGAGCGAGCTGCCGCCGGTCAGCTCGAGCGCGTCGAGGGCCCCGTCCGACTCGAGCATGCGCGCGACCTCGATGCTCTCGTCGAGCCAGAGGCCGCCCGACACGCCGTCGGACATGTTGAGCTTGGCGAGCACGGCCATCCGATCACCCACGGCCTCCTTGACCACCTTCAGCACCTCGCGCGAGAGGCGCGCGCGGTTCTCGAGCGAGCCGCCCCACTCGTCCTTGCGACGGTTGACGTCGGGCGAGAGGAACTCGCTCAGCAGGTAGCCGTGGCCGAGGTGCACCTCGACGGCGTCGAAGCCGGCGTCGAGCAGCAAGCGGGCGCCGGCCTCGAAGTCGCCGATGATCCGTCGGATGTCGGCCGCCCCGAGCTCGCGGGTGCGCTTCATCGCGAGCGGGCTGAAGATGGGCGAAGGCGAGACCGCGGCGAGCCCGGCCGAGGCCGCGACGGCGCCGGCGTGGCCGATCTGCGCCGAGATCGCGGCCCCCTCGGTGTGGACGGCATCGGCGAGCGCGCGCAGCCCGGGCGCCGCGTGGTCGCCGAGGATCAGCTCGTTCGGCGTCGCCGCGCCATCGGGCGACACCGCACAGAACGCGAGCGTCGTCATCGACGTGCCGCCGCGCGCCATGGCACGGTGGAACTCGATCAGCCGGTCGCTGACCTGCTGATCGCCGGTCATGCCCTCGAAGGTCGCGGCGCGGATGATGCGGTTGCGAAGCGTGATGGGGCCGAGCTTCGCGGGGGCGAAGGCGTCGGGGGGCGTCGTCATGTCGATGGCTCCGTGTGCAGGTCGGACCTTGGGGGCCTGCACGACCCTGAGCGAGGATACACGAGCCGATCGTGCGCGTGATGACGGCCCGCGAGCCGTGTCGGCCCTTGAAGCTGCGGCCGGGTCCCGAGTAGCATCGAGACGCGGACGACCACCCCGGTCCCGGTACGACTGCAGGAGATCGCATGGTGGAGCCGTCTTCCAGGGCCACGGCCGACGAGGCGTCCGGCCGACGCCGATGGCGCGCAATCGCGCCCTATGTGGTCGCGATCTTCGCCGCCGCCTTCCTGATCTTCCTCGTGCAGCCGATGGTCGGCAAACGCATCCTCCCCTGGTTCGGCGGCGTGCCGGCCGTCTGGACGCTCTGCCTCGCGTTCTTTCAGACCGCGCTCTTCGCGAGCTACGCGTACGCCCACGCGCTGAATCGGTTCGCGCCGATTCGACTGCAGCCGCTCATCCACCTCGTCGTAGCGGTGGCGGCGTTCATCTCGCTGCCGGTCCTGCCGACCGAAGATGCGATCCCGTCGGGTGCCTCCAACCCGACCCTGGACGTGCTTCGCATTCTCGTGAGATACGTCGCCCTCCCCTTCCTGCTCCTCGGGTCGACGGGCCCCCTCGTCCAGGCGTGGTTCGCGCGCGCTCATCCGACGCGCTCGCCCTACCCGCTCTACGCGGTCTCGAATGCCGGATCGCTGCTCGCCCTCGTCGCCTACCCCTTCGTCCTCGAGCCCAGGCTGCCGCTCTCCGAGACCGGCACCCTGTGGTCGGCAGGCTTCGTCGTCGCGGCCCTCTCGGTGCTCGCTTGCGGCGCACCGATGCTGCGCCTCCCTTCTGCGCCATCCGTGAACGCCGTCGAGCCGCAAGCGAACGCCGGCGATCGCGTCGGCCCGGCCGACGTCGCGCTCTGGATGCTGCTCTCGGGCAGTGCCGTGGTGCTGCTCATGGGCGTCACGAACGCGTTGTGCCTGGACGTGGCCAGTGTGCCGTTCCTCTGGATCCTGCCTCTGGCGACCTATCTCGTGACCTTCATCGTCTGCTTCTCGAGCGAGCGTGCCTACAGCCGAGCGCCCTGGCTCATCGTGGCGCTGGCGGGCGGCATGTTGGTCCATGCCGAGAGCATCCTGCCCGCGGTGCTCTTCTCGTGGATCGAGCCCCTCATGGAGCGGATCCAGATCCAGATCGCGCTCTACACTGCGCTTCTTCTCGGCGCGTGCATGGTGCTGCATGGCGAGCTCTACCGAACGAGGCCTGCTCCTCGATCGCTCACCGCCTTCTATCTCTCCCTCTCGGCCGGCGGTGCGGTGGGTGGGCTCTTCGTCGGTGTCGTCGCGCCACGGGTCTTTCCCGGCTACTGGGAGCTCGCGGTCGGGATGGCCATCGCGAGCGTGCTGGTGTTGCTCGCACTCAGGCGGGATCCCAGCAGCTTCTTGTCGAGCCGTGCGCCCACCTGGCGACTCGCCACCGCTTCGACGCTGCTCCTGGTGGCAGTGCTCTACGGCGGCTGGCGTACCGTGAATCCGGCCGCGCGCCCCCTGCACCAGGAGCGCTCCTTCTTCGGTGTCCTCCGCGTCTTCGAGACGGGCAAGCAGGGAGCGACCCAGACCCAGCTGTTCAACGGCACCACGATGCACGGCCTCCAGTTCGGCGCCGAGGCCGCTCGTCGTCAGCCGACCTCGTACTTCGGCAGGGCGACCGGCGTGGGGCTCGTCATGGCCGCGCGTGCCGAAGACCAGCCGACCCGGGTCGGCATCATCGGTCTCGGGATCGGCACGCTCGCTGCCTACGGGCGAGAAGGCGATCTCTTCCGCTTCTACGAGATCGATCCGGCCGTCGTCCGAATCGCTCGCGACGAAGAGTACTTCTCGTACCTGACGGACTCGCCCGCCGAGATCGAGGTGGTCCTCGGCGACGCACGCCTGCAGATCGCCGAAGAGCAGGCGAATCGAGCGCGGCAGGACTTCGACATCCTGATCGTCGATGCGTTCAGCAGCGACTCGATTCCGGTCCACCTCCTCACCCGGGAGGCCTTCGCCCACTATGCGGCGGCGCTGGCCGACGATGGACTGCTCGCGATTCACGTCTCGAATCGCCACTTCGACCTCACGAGCCTCGTCTCGAGGATGGGCTACGGGGCGGGCTTGTCCAACCTCATCGTCCTCACGGGCTCCGCACCGCGCATGCTGAGCATCCAGGCCCGATGGGTCGTACTCGCGCGCAACCCCGAGCGACTGCGACGGCTCGAGTCCGTCGTCCTGCACCAGCATCGGTCGCTCGGCCTGCCGCCCAGCCTGATCCGGACCGCTCGGCTCGCCGAGGTCGAGACCCGCTACCTCTCGCTGTGGACGGACGACTACAGCGACCTCTTCGGCGTGCTCCGTCCCTGGCTCTGATCGACGGGGCCGTCGTGATCACGATGGCGCCGCTCGCACCCGTCGGGCGCCGGATCACGGAGGCGCAGCCACGCGGGCGCGAGAGATTCGTTGCGGCGTCGCGGCGCCCGGCCACCCGCCGCCGATCCCCGATGTGCTCTCACCCGCCTGGCCCGGGCTCGTCGTCCGACACGACGTCGAAGCGGGTCTGATACGCCTCGAACGCCCTGCGCAGCTCGGCTGCGTCGTGCCCCGGCAGCGCCCGCGAGTACGCGTGCGCCCCCTTGCGGTCGCTGCGATCCGTCTCGAGCGTCGCGCGCATCGCCTGCTCGACCTCGGCCGGCAGGCTCAGGTCGAAGCGCTCGTAGAGCTCGCGCGTCGTGTCGATGGGTGCGCGCACGAAGTCCGAGAAGCGGCTGTGGTGGATCTGGCGCTCGGGGAGCGCGCTCCGTTCGGTCCAGTCGACGAGGCGGTCGAAGCTTCGCCGATAGCGCGCGACGTGCGCATCGACGATGGCCGACGGGTCGACGTCGTCGCTGTGCGCCCAGCGCAGGCTCGCGATCAGGCTCGTGAGCGACGCGAGCAGCGTGATCGGATCGCGGTGCGTGATCGCCACCCGCGCGTCGGGATACACCTCGAAGAGCGTGTCGAGGGAGTGCAGGTGCACCGGCGACTTCAAGGCCCAGCGCGTGCCGGGGCGACGGCGCTGCAGGATCTGCAGCACGAGCCGATGCATCCGATAGGCCGGCGTCATGTCGGACGAGACCAGCCAGCGCTCGTAGCTCGGGATCGCGTAGCGGGCCGTGAACTCCTCCGACTGGAAGGCGAACGACATCGCCGAGAGGCACTCCTTCGGCTTGCGCCCCCCGTACTCGTGGATCGAGCGCAGCCCGCTCACCACCGTCTGCGCGGCGACGAGCTCGCGGTCGGCGAGCGCGACCCGGGGATCCTCTCCGCGGCCGTCGGGCGCGTCCGCGGGCGACGGCACCGGCCGCAGCAGCTCCCAGCCGAGCGGTACGCGATGCCTGGGGTCGGCGGCGAGCAGGGCATAGAGGATCGTCGTGCCCGTGCGCGGCGCCCCGGCGACCACGAGCGGCCGCTCGATCTCTTCGTCGACGAGCCCCGGATCGCCGTCGAGCGCCCGCATGATCTGCGTGCGCACCTCGAGCAGGCGAAGCAGGAAGCGACGCGTGAGCACGCGACCGATCTTCGTGAGCCTCGCCTCGTGACCCAACGCGTCGAGCAGTCGATCGAGGCGCTCGATGGCCGGCGCCGCCTCGAAGCCCGGCCGGCCGAACGCGGCCTCGATCGCCGCTGCCGACCCGGCCGCCAGCCCCTGACGCGCGGCCGCCTCGTCGAGCAGCGCGTCGCGCGTGAGCGGCAGCGCCGCCTCCTCGGCGATCGGCCCGGCGTCGGCGCCATTCGCGTCGCGCACCCAGTCGGGGCGCTCGGGGGGCTGCCAGGTCATCGCTGGCCCCGCTCGCGGCGCACCGCGGCCCTCACGTGCGGAAGCGCCACGCGAGGTGCGCGCGGCGCGCCTCGATGTCGGCGCGTCGTGTAGCCGCGTCGACGACAGGCGTCGCGGGCGGGAGCTCGTCGCGCACCCGGGCGAGCGGCACGACGCGGGCCGAGGTCTCGGGGTCGGCCTCCGACCAGAACCAGCGATAGGTGAGCAGCCCCTCCTCGTGCCCCGCGACGTCGAGCCAGTTCGGCACGCCCGGGTCCTCGTGCGAGAGCACGAAGCGGGCGCGCCCGTCGTCGTCGACGAAGGCCTGCGCGTGGTTGATCGAAGTCACCCGACCGACGGCGTCCATGGGCCTGAACCAGCCAAGCGCGGCGAGCTGCAGGCCCCAGTAGCGCGCCGGGGGCACGTCGGTCTCGACGACGAGCGCCTCGTCGGGGCGCAGCGACCAGAAGAGGAAGGCGTAGCGCGCGATGGGCAGCCCCTTCGCGACCGAGCCCTCGAGCAGGAACGCGTTGTCGCCGACGCGCTCGCGGCGCTCTCGCAGATACTCGTTCCACACCTCGATCGACCGCTCGACCTGCGCGAGCCCGTGATCGATCTGCGCTGCGAGCTCCTCGGGCGGCTTGGGGCGCGGTGGATCGGGATCGAGACACTCGATCGTGAACGTGGCCGGCTCGACCGGGCGCCAGTCGACGTAGTACTCGCGCACCGACACCATCGTCACGCCGTCGGGGATCGGCACGGCGCCGGGCTCGCTGCCGTCGCCGCCCAGCACGATCTCGAAGTCGTCGCCCGGCTCGATCCCGAGATCGAACGACGAGAGCGCCGTCTTCGTCCCCCACTCCTCCATGTGCATGAAGCCGACGCGCAGCGTGAGCGCGAACTGCTCGCAGCCGTGCATGCGGCCGCGGATGCGGTAGCGCCGGCGCGGGTCGATCCGCGCGTGGCGATAGGTGTTGTCCTGGTTCGGCCCGCCCCAGGGCGTGAAGAGGTCGTTGTTGCGATGGAAGAAGGGCGCGTTCGTGTCGGCGTGGGCGAGCGACCAGCCGAGCCAGCAGGCGACCTGGCTGGCGAGGTGATCGATGCCCTCCGTGCCGGCGCCCGGCGCGGTGGGGAAGTCATCGTCGAGGATCCGCTCGCCGAGCCCCTCGATCCGGCGACAGAAGCGCCGCCATGCCTGCACCTCGGGCCGATCCCCATCGTCCACGCGGCCTCGACCTCCTCGCGTGCTCGCCCCGAGCGCTTTCGGCTCAGGCCCGGATCACACCGCCGCCGTCGACCATGAGGGTCTGGCCCGTCAGGTACTGGCTCGCATCCGAGAGCAGAAATGCGACGACGGGCGCGATATCGGCCTCGGGGTCTCCGTCGCGACCGAGCGGGTGATCTTCGAACATCTCGGCGAAGGCGGCGGCGCGCGCGCCGGCGTCGTCGCCCACGGGCATGCGATGCGCGACCGAGGCCGGGCACACGCAGTTCACCGTGATGCCGTGCTCGCCCCACTCGCGTGCGGCGGTGCGTGTGAGCGAGCGCACGCCCTCCTTCGCCGCCGAGTAGGGGCCGTACCCCGGTGCGCCCGTCATGCCCATGGCCGAGCCCATCGTGACGATGCGACCGCGACCGAGCGCCTGCATGTGCGGGCGCACCGCCTGCATCAGCCAGAGCGTGCCCTTGGGTCCGGTATCGAGCACGACGTCGAAGCTCTCCTCGTCGACGTCGGCGAGCTTCGTCACGGGGCGAAGCGACTGCGCGTTGGCGACGAGGCCGTCGATCTTGCCGAACGCTTCGACGGTGGCCTCCGCGACCGCGCGACACGCCGCGGCGTCGCCGACGTTCGCCGCCATCGTGCGATGCGGGGCGCCGAGCGCGGTCAGCTCTTCGGCGACGGCGTCGAGGCGCGCCTGCTTCCGGCCCGTGATCATCAGCTCGACGCCCGCGCGCGCGAGCACCCGGGCGATGCCGAGGCCGATGCCGCGCGTGCCGCCCGTGAGCACCACCGTGCGGCCTGCGAGGTCGGAGGGAATGGCTCGATCGATCATCACCCAAGCATATCCCGTCGTGGCGCCGCGTCCGCGACGTGCACGAGGGCCGTGCTCGTGATCTTCGACCTCCCCTCGTCTTGCAGCTCGACGTGGATCGCTTCCTTCGTACGAGAGTCGAGCCAGCGAGCGCGACCGGCGACCGGGCCTTCGGTCGCCGCGGCGAGGTAGCGGAGATCGAGCGCGGTCAGCGCCGCGGGGCGCCCGCGATCGTTCTCGGCGAGCGCGAGCGCCGCGCACTCGATCACGAGGGCCACGAGCGCGCCCTGGAGCGCGCCCTCGGGATTCAGCAGCCCCGGGTGCAGCGGGAGCCGCACCTCGCCCCGGCCGGCCTCCACGACCTCGACGCCGACCTCTTCTGAGAGCGATCGCTCGAGGGGATGGAAGGGGATCTCCTGCGGCGTCGAGAGCTCGCTCGGATCTCGCGCCGGTCCTTCGCGCGGCTGTCGGAAGAACGTGCTCTCACCGTAGGCGTGGAGCCCGTCGTCCGCCTCGAGACGCACCGCCGTCGTGACGAAGCGCCGCCCGCTCCGCAGCGGCCTCGCCTTCGCGACGAGCATCTCGGGCGAGCCCGGTCGCGGGATGCGGATCGAGAGGTCGGTCGTGAACGTCGCGTCGCCGCCCGCGACCTCGCGCGTGACGAAGCCGCCCACCAGATCGACCGCCGACGCGATCACGGTCGCGCGCAACACGCCGGCGTGACACAGGTGCGGATAGGGCCGGATCTCGAGCGGCGCATCGGGGTCGCCCGTGCGCGTGAAGCCGTAGCGCGTGAACAGGGCGGGCGCGGCCTCGCGCGTCGACACGCGTCGCCCCTCAGCGCTCGACCGGGCCGGGCACCGGCGTCGGATACCGCGAGGCGATCCCGCCGTCGACCGGCACGACCACGCCCGACACGAAGCTCGCCTCGTCGGAGGCGAGGAAGAGCGCGACGTTCGCGATGTCCTCGGGCTGACCGAGACGTTTGAGGGGGACGCCCGACTCCATCCGATCGCGCAGCCCCGGCACCGAGTCGAGATAGGCGCTGAAGCCCTCGGAGAGGATCGGCCCGGGCGAGATCACGTTGGCGCGGATGCCGTACGCGCCGTACTCGTCGCAGACGTTCTTCGCGAGGTTGATGACGCCCGCCTTCGCCATGCCGTAGACCGCGAGGCCGGGCACGGCGCCGAGCCCTGCACCTGAAGTCGTCATCAGGATGCAGCCGCTGCGCTGCTCCTTCATCACGCGCAGCGCCGCCCGGGTGCCGTGGAACACGCCGTCGAGGTTGAGCGCGAGCACCTGGCGCAGCTTCTCGTCGTCGACCTCGTCGGTGGGCTGCGGCGTGGCGCCGCCCGCGTTGTTGAACATCACGTCGAGCCGCCCGAACCCGTTCGCGGCCCGACGCACCAGCGCGTCGACCTCGGCCGAGTCGGTGACGTCGGTCGGCTGGCAGATCGCCTGGCCTCCGGAGCCGACGATCTCGTCCGTGACGGCGGCGGCGTTGGCTTCGTGCACGTCCGCCACGACCACGCGAGCCCCTTCGCGCGCGAAGAGCAGCGCCGAAGCGCGACCGATCCCGCGACCTGCGCCGGTGATGATCGCGACCTTGCCTTCGAGGCGACCCGCCATTTCACTCACTCCTTCAGGCATCGACGCGCTGCACGAACGACCACGCGGGCCGCGGCACGGGGCTCGTCTGCCACGGTAGGGGATCCCGCGGCACCGGGCGCGCGCCGATCGCGGTGACTACCATCGCGCGATCATGCAGAGAGCCCCCCACACGCATCGCCGCCCCCATGTCGGGCGCGTGCTCGCCGCCTTTTCGCTGTCGATCGCGCTCGTCACCTCCATCGGCTGTGACACGCCTGTCGAGGTCGCGCAGGACGGGCCCGTCGCCGACTGGCGCGCGTACGGCGCCGACGTCGGCGGCACGCGCTACTCGCCCGTCACGCAGATCACGCCCGAGAACGTGCACCGGCTCGAGGTGGCCTGGACGTATCACACCGGCGACGTCGACCGCGGCGAGGAGACGCTCGTCGGCACCGCCTTCCAGAACACGCCGATCGTGGTCGGCGACACGATGTACGTCTGCTCGCCGCGCAACCGCGTCATCGCGCTCGACGCGCAGACGGGCGAGGAGCGCTGGGTCTACGACGCGCAGACCGACACCGCCGGGATGTACATCGTCACGTGTCGCGGCGTCTCGCACTGGGAGGACGAGCGCGCGGCGGAGTCGAGCGCGTGCCGCGAGCGGATCTTCATGGGCACCCTCGACGCCCGGCTGATCGCGATCGACGCCCGCACCGGCCGGCCCTGCGACGCCTTCGGCGAAGGCGGCATGGTCGACCTGAGCGAGGGCATCGGTCACCGCCTGCCCGGCGAGTACGGCGTCACGTCACCGCCCCTCGTGCTGGGCGACCTCGTCGTGACGGGCACCCTCGTGCTCGACAACATCCGGGTCGATGCTCCGGGCGGCGTCGTGCGCGCCTACGACGCGCGCACGGGCGAGCTCCGCTGGAGCTGGGATCCGTTGCCGCCGGGCCAGTCGTTCATCGAGTCGGTCGACGCGACCGGCCAGACCGTGCGGTACCGGCGCGGCACGGCCAACGCGTGGTCGATCCTCTCGGGCGATGCCGAGCTCGGCCTGGTGTACGTGCCGACGGGCAACACCTCGCCCGACTACTTCGGTGGCATGCGCGAGGGCCTCGATCACTATTCGAGCAGCATCGTCGCGCTCTCGGCCGAGACCGGCGAGGTGGCGTGGCACTTCCAGACCGTGCACCACGACGTCTGGGACTACGACGTGCCCTCGCAGCCGGGCCTCTTCACGTTCCCCGGCGCAGACGGGCCGGTGCCCGCGGTCGTGCAGGCGACCAAGATGGGCCATCTCTTCTTCCTCGATCGCAGGACGGGCGAGCCGATCTTCCCCGTCGAAGAGCGACCCGTGCCGCAGGGCGGCGTCGATGGCGAGTCGCTCTCGGCGACGCAGCCCTTCCCGACGCGCCCCGCGCCCATCCACCCGGGCGCGTTCACGGCCGAGGACGCCTGGGGCCTGACGCCCATCGATCGCGCGCAGTGCCGGCGCAAGATCGAGGCGCTGCGTGCGGAGGGGATCTTCACGCCGCCCGACGTCGGCGGCTGGGTGCAGTTCCCGAGCTACTTCGGCGGCAGCAACTGGGGCAGCGTCGCGCTCGATCGCGATCGCGGCCTGCTCGTCGTGAACACGAGCCGCATGGCGAGCGTGCTGCGGATGATCCCGCGCGCCGAGTTCGACGCGGCGTACCGCGAGGCCGTCGAGAACGACGAGCCGCCGCCGAGCTGGGAGCCCCAGATGGGGACGCCCTTCGCCATGACCCGCGACTTCCTGCTCTCCGACTGGGGCATGCCGTGCAGCGCGCCGCCCTGGGGCACCCTGGTGGGCATCGACGTCGCGACCGGCGAGCTGCGCTGGGAGGTCCCGCTCGGCACGACGCGCGACCTCGCGCCGGTGCCGGTCGCCCTGCCCCTCGGCGCGCCGAACCAGGGCGGACCGGTCGTGACGGCCTCGGGCGTCACGTTCATCGCCGCGGCCATGGACGACTACCTGCGCGCCTTCGACACCGAGACGGGCGAAGAGCTGTGGCGGGGGCGGCTGCCCGCCGGCGGACAGGCCACGCCGCTCACCTATCGCGTCGACGAGCAGGGCAGGCAGTTCGTCGTCATCGCCGCGGGCGGACACGCGCTCATGGGGACGAAGCTCGGCGACGCCGTCGTCGCGTTCGCGCTGCCCTGAAGCAGAGGATCGATCGTGAGCGAATCGAGTCTGGACCGACGACGCTTCATCCAGGGCGCGGCTGGATGGGCAGCCAGCCTGTCCGTGCCCCTGCCCCTTCGCGCGCTCGCCGCTTCACCCCTCCCCTACCGCGACCTCGACGCGACGGCGATGGCGCGGGCGGTGCGCGCGGGCGAGCTCGACCCGCGCGATCTCGTCGAGGCGTCGCGCGATGCGATCGAGGCGCTGAACCCCGCGCTCAACGCGGTCATCACCAAGTTCTACGACCACGCCTTCGAGCTCGCCGCGCGCAGCGACCGCAAGGGCGCCTTCGCGGGCGTGCCCTACCTGATCAAGGACCTCTCCGACTACGAGGGCTTCCGCACGACCTACGGCTCGCGCATGGCCGAGCGGCACATCTCGAAGACGACCCATCCCGTCGCCGCGGCAGCGGTGCAGAGCGGCCTGATCCCGCTCGGCAAGACCAACACCCCCGAGTACGGGCAGCTGCCGACGACCGAGCCGCTCGCCTACGGCGCGACGCTCAACCCGTGGAACCGCGAGTACAGCGCCGGCGGCTCGAGCGGTGGCTCGGGCGCGGCCGTGGCCTCGGGCATGGTGCCCATCGCCCACTCGTCCGATGGAGGCGGCTCGATCCGCATCCCCGCCTGTCATTGCGGCGTCTTCGGCTTGAAGGCGAGCCGGGGTCGCAACGTGTCGGCCGACAGCGGGCCGATGGCGTTCTCGGTGCGGGGCGCGATCAGCCGCAGCGTGCGCGACGCGGCGGCGCATCTCGTGGCGATCCAGCAGACCGGGGCCGACGCGAACCTGCCCCCGGTCGAGCTCGTCACCGGGCCCTCCACGCGGCGCCTGAAGATCGGCCTGCTGCTCGATGGCATCGGTCACCAGCAGCCGAGTGACGAGGTCCGCGGCGCCGTGCTCGACGCCGCCGAGCTCTGCAGGCAGCTCGGGCACGAGGTCGTCGAGGCGCGCTTCCCCGACAGCGTGCACGCGATGGGTGTACGCATGATGGACGCGACGTCGAAGCGGATTGCGGGCATCGGCCAGCGCGCCGAGCAGCAGCTCGGACGCCCGCCCGACGAGCGCGAGCTCGAGCCGTGGACGCTGCAGATGATCGAGTACTCGAGCAACGTCGCACCCGAGCTCTACGAGCGGAGCGTCGCCCACCTGAAGCAGCAGGGCGCCGACACGCGCGCGCTCTTCGATCGCGTCGACGTGCTGCTGATGCCGGTGCTCACCACGCGCGCCGTGAAGATCGGCGAGCTCGCATCGAAGCCCGACGTCACCTTCGAGCAGATGCTCGAGCGCAACCAGGCGTACGTGGCCTACACGACCGCGTTCAACGTCTCGGGCAATCCGGCGATGTCGGTCCCCCTGCACTGGACCGACGACGGCCTGCCGATCGGCATCCACTTCGCCGCCGGCCTGGGCGAGGAGGCGACGCTGCTCGCGCTGGCCTTCGAGCTCGAGCAGGCGCGCCCGTGGAAGGATCGCCACCCGCCGACGTCGATCTGGAGCGCGAGCTGAGGGCGTGACTGACTCGGCGCACGAAGAGGCCCCGCTCCCGAAGACGCCCGCCGACGTCACGCCCGAGTGGCTGAGCCGGGCCCTCGCCGAGCGCCTCCCCGGCGCGCGCGTCGAGTCGGTCAAGGTGCTCGACCTGCATCACGGCACCAACTCGAACGCGCGGCTGCGGGTGAGCTGGGCCTCGCCGGCCGACCTGCCGCGCAGCCTGTTCCTGAAGCTCCCGCCCCTCGACGAGGCCCGGCGCGCGTCGGTCAACGCGACCGGCATGGGCCGCCGCGAGGCGCTCTTCTACCGCACCCTCGCCGACCGGGTGCCGATGCGCGTGCCCCGCCCCTTCGTCGCACGCTACGACGACGCGACGAGCGACTTCGTGCTGGTGCTCGAGGATCTCGAGGCGTCGGGCTGCACGATGCCCGACCCGGCCGAGGGGCTGACCTTCGAGCAGGCGCGGCTCGCGATGGAGGACTACGCACGGCTGCACGTGCGCTACGAGGATGCGCGTCGACGCGCCGACGAGGCCGCGTGGGTCGAGCCGATGCCACCCGGCAACGAGTACGGCTCGTGGATGCTGAAGCACGCGCTCGAGCACCATCGCGAACGCCTGACCGACGCGTTTGCCGAGCTCGCGACGCTCTACGTCGAGCAGCAGGCGGCGTACGAGGCCGCCTGGCTCGAGGGGCCGCACACCCTGATCCAGGGCGACGGGCACATCGGCAACCTCTTCCTCGACGAAGGGCGCCCCGGCTTCTTCGACTGGGGCCTGGTGCAGATCGGCACCCCGATGCGCGAGGTGGGCTTCTTCATCGCGATGGCGCTCTCGCCCGAGCGGCGGCGCCAGCACGAGCGCGAGCTGATCGCGCACTACCTCGAGGCGCGGCTCGAGGCGGGCGGGCAGGCGATCACTCTCGACGACGCGTGGCGCGCGCACCGCGTCGTCGCGAGCTACGCCGTCCCCGCCTCGTGCTCGATCGTGCTCTTTCCGGGTGGAAGGACGCCTTCGCCCGACAGCCTGTCGGGCGCGTTCCTGCGGCGTGCGGAGTGCGTGATCGAGGATCTCGACGCACGCGGCGCGCTGCGCGAGGCCGCCGGGCTCTGAGCGAGGCCCGAGCCCGACGGCCTGCGGTCGCGAGACCGGCGCGCGCTAGCGCGTGCGGATCGGCCCGCCGTTCTGGCCGGGCCAGCGCGAGCCGCTGATCGTATCCGAGAAGGGCCAGTAGGCGTCGGGATCGAGCGGACCCTCGAGCGTGATCTCTCGGGTGGTCGGGATGGCCTGCTGGAGCCGGGCCGACACGTCGCCGCGGACCGGCAGCTTCTCTGCGATCGGGTCCCAGGGGCTGTCGCGCAGCAGCAGATCGCCCTCGACGTTCTCGATGTGCACGGGCTGGTAGGCCGACTTCACCTGCACGACGTGGGGCGCGAAGTCGTAGGCCTTCTCGGCGCCGCCGACGGCGCGCGACACCTTGACCCACCACTCGTACTCGGTCCACTCGCTCGACTCGGCCGCGCCGGTGCGCTGCCCCGAGAACTCGGCGAACGTGTACCGCTGATGCGTCACTCGCGCGTCCACGTTGTCGCCCATCAGGTAGTAGTCGATGTCGGCGAGATACTTGGGCTGGCCGTTCATGTCGCGGCTGATGTGGACGGCCGCCTCCTGGTCGATGGCGTAGCCGAGGGCGTACAGGCCCTTCTGACCGCGGTAGTCGGCGTCGACGGTCAGCAGGCAGCCGTACTCGGGCTCGTCGGGCACGGGCACGCAGTAGATCGAGAGGTGGACGTTCGCGCTGTCGCTCGGGTCGATGCCCGGCGGCAGGAGCGCGGCGATCTTGTCGGCGTCGGTGGGGTAGTCGATCTTGAGGATCGGCCAGAACGAGATGTCGCCGGCGTTCATCTTCGGGGATTCGGTCATCGTCTGCTCCTTGCCCCGGTCGGGCGGATAGGTGACGGGCTAAGGCACTTCGCGCCGGGGTCGATCGAGGCTAGTGCGCGGCCCGGGGCTCGTCGAGGCCGATGCACCGCGACGCCGCGATGTGCCCCCTACGGCTCCTCGATCGAGATCACACGGTTCGGGCAGTAGCGCACCGCCGCCTCGAGCTTCGTGCGCAGCGCCTC
>JAAUYD010024646.1_pt1 | contig 22800 bp, 18 predicted proteins | sample 7278101 | NCBI WGS metagenome assembly JAAUYD01 (sample SAMN14350128, study PRJNA611818) | marine sediment metagenome | isolation source: surface marine sediment (0.6m) | place: French Polynesia: Moorea | collected 2018-08
CAAAGCAAGGGAGGTGTTCGGGATGAAAAAAGAAGATCTTTGGATGATCGGACTGGTGGCCTTTGCCATTCTCTGGACGGTCCTTTTCGGAACGGGAGCGATGGGATAGCGACATCGGCGATCGACCTGATAGTGAAAGCCCGGCAGTGGCCGGGCTTTTTATTTGTGAAGCGACCTTGCGACGCGGGTCGGATGGCGGGCGCAGCGATAGGAATCGTGGGGTGCCCACGTGAAAATACTTGAACTTTTATTTCAAATGCTTTATTTGCCCGCCATTCTTGCCTGCAGCAAGGGCTTAACCGTGAATGAGCATCTGTATGCACTCGATTTAAAAAGCGTCGTCCCAGTGCGAGACTTCCTCCAAGACTCTGGCAACGGCGCTCGCTGACGACCGCCGCCAAAGGAGTCCCCGGATGTACAATGACGCCCTGCTTGACACCCCCGCTGCCGCGACACTTCCCGAACCTGCTGGCGCCGTCGCTTGGCCCCAACACCACAATCTCTCCGAGGAGCAACTGGCCAATGACCACTTCATCCAGCGCGATGGGGTCACCTTTGCCGGCACGCATCTGATTATCGACCTGTGGGGCGCCGATGGGCTCGAGGAGCTCGAACGGATGGAGAGGGCCTTGCGCGACTGCGTCGCGGCCGCCCGCGCCACATTGCTGCACATTCACCTGCACCACTTCACGCCCAGCTACGGGATTTCGGGGGTGGCCGTACTGGCCGAATCCCACATCAGCGTACACACCTGGCCCGAACGCAACTACGCTGCCTTCGACATTTTCATGTGCGGCGACGCCCAACCCCACAAGGCGGTGGCCGTTCTCGAGGCGGCTTTCGCACCCACGCGGTCCAAGGTGACCGAGATCAGGCGCGGGGTGGTTGGCCATGAATAAATTCAGCGAAACCCTCTATGACGCCTGGGAGCAGCAGCTGCGCATCGATGAACTGCTGTATGACAGCGAGACCGAACACCAGCGTCTGATTATCTTTCGCAACGCCACCTTTGGACGGGTGATGGCGTTGGACGGCATCGTTCAGACCACGGAGCGGGATGAGTTCATCTACCACGAGATGCTGGCCCATGTGCCGATCCTGGCCCACGGCAATGCTCGGCAGGTGCTCATCATCGGCGGCGGTGACGGCGGCATGCTGCGCGAGGTGTGCCGACACCGCAATGTGGCAGAGATCACCCAGGTGGAGATCGATCCGCGGGTGGTGGACATGTGCCGCCAGTATCTGCCCAACCATTCGGCGGGCGCCTTCGACGATGGGCGCCTCGAGCTGGTGTTCGCCGATGGTCTCGATTACGTGCGGACCACCGAAAGCCGCTTTGACGTGATTATCTCCGATTCCACCGATCCCATCGGACCCGGAGAGAGTCTCTTCTCGGCGGATTTCTATGCGGGCTGCCGGCGGTGCCTCAATCCCGGTGGCGCCCTGGTAACCCAGAACGGTGTGGTCTTCATCCAGATGGACGAAGTGGTGGCCACCGCCCGCCATCTCAAGCGGATCTTCGACGACTGGCACTTCTATTCGGCGGCCGTGCCCACCTATGTGGGCGGCATCATGGCCTTTGGTTGGGCCAGTGACAACGCCGACCTGCGGCGGCAACCGCTCGAGGTGCTCACCCAGCGCTTCGCAGCCGCCGCCATCAACACCCGCTACTACACACCCGAAGTGCACCAGGCTGCCTTTGCGCTTCCCCGCTACATGCTGGCGGCCATAAACGCACCCGAGGAGTGATGGACACACAGCGCATCGCCATATCCACAGCCGCGGCGTCAGACCCCTACCTGGACTTGGTCCGGCGGCACGGCAGCCCCTTGCTGGTACTCGACTGCCGGGTGCTGGCGGAGCAGTGTCGGGAACTGCAGACCGCCCTGCCGGAGGTGGATCTCTATTACGCCATCAAATCGCTTCCCCATGCCGCTGCCATTCGCACGCTCCAGCAGGCGGGGGTCGGCTGCGACCTGGCATCCAGCGGTGAAATCGAATTGGTGAAGCGGGCGGGGATTGCCCCCCGACACACCATCCACACCCATCCCATCAAACGGGACACCGAGATTCGGGCCGCCCTGCGCTTTGGCTGCACCACTTTCGTGGTGGACAATGCGGACGAGATTCTCAAGTTTGTCCCCTACAAGCACCGCGTCGGGCTGTTGCTCAGGGTGGCGTTTCGTAACGATGATGCGGTGGTGGACCTCTCCAAGAAGTTCGGCTGCGATCTAAATGAAGTGTCCTACCTGATGGGTCTGGCGGAGAAAATGGACCTCCACTTCAAGGGCTTCTCGTTTCATGTGGGCTCCCAATGCACGGATGGCCATCGACACGCCGCTGCCATCGAGGTCTGCAACGGCCTCATCCGGGCCAACGCCCATCGGGGAACGGCACCGCAGAGCGTCCTCGATATCGGCGGCGGTTTTCCGGTGTCCTACACCCGTTCGGAGACCAGCATACACGCGTTTTGCGACCCGATCCGAACCGCGTTGGCCCAACTCCCGCCGCATGTGCAGGTCATCGCCGAGCCGGGCCGCTTTCTTTCAGCGCCCGCCATGCTGGCGGTCACAACGGTGATGGGACGGGCCGTGCGCGGCGGCCGCCATTGGTACTACCTGGACGAGGGGGTCTACGGCGCCTTCAGCGGCCAGATTTACGACCACATGCAGTATCCCCTGGAGGTCTTCAGCGATCGGTCGGAACGCTATCCCAGCGTTTTGGCGGGGCCCACCTGCGACAGCATCGACCTCATCGCCGAAGATGTCCGGCTGCCGGAACTCCAACTGGGCGACCTGGTGGTGGCACATATGATGGGCGCTTACACGGCCGCCTCGGCATCCAATTTCAACTCACTTCCCAAAACGCCCATCGTGGCGGTCAACGCGCCGCCAACCCCGCACCACGCGTCGCCGATACCGTCCAAAAAGGTCGCTATCACCAATACTGCCAGCCACCGATCGCGCTGCTAAACCCTGCAATGACGGTCCCCGCACCGCCGCGCGCCATCATCTATCACGCGAGCGTCTTTCCCTGATAACCGGCGAAGGTCCGCTGCAGATGATGGTGGTTTGCTTTTCCGACAGGGGATCTTTATAGTGGCGCTTTGTGGAGAGAGGGGAGGGTGGCGGAAGTGCATGGGAATCGAACCCACCCGGGACGGTTTTAGCGCCCCACACCGGATTTGAAGTCCGGGAGCCCCACCAGTGAGCTGTCCACTTCCGCGATAATGACCACGATATAGGACGATTGACGGGTTTTTGTCAACTGCTTCGAAGAGGGGATTCATGCAGCTCTACATCGACTGCTTCTCCGGTATCAGCGGGGATATGACCCTGGGCGCGCTCATTGATCTGGGAGTTCCTGCCCAATGGCTGACGGATCAATTGCAACGGTTGCCCCTTCAGGGGTTCACGCTCAACTGTCGGACGGTGCAGCGGCGTGGACTCCACGCCGTGGACGTCGAGGTGGCCACCACGGAAGATCATCCCCACCGATCTTTCGCCACGATTCGGGCAATGATCGAAAACAGCCCGCTCACGGAAGCAGTCAAAACGAGAAGTCTGAACATGTTCACCCGTCTCGCCGAGGCAGAAGCCGGCATTCACGGCGAACCGGTTGAGACGGTTCACTTTCATGAGGTGGGCGGCGTTGACGCCATCGTGGACATCGTGGGAACCGCGCTCGGGATGGCCTACCTGAAGGTCGATGGCGTGGTTTGCGCATCGGTCCCGCTGGGGTCCGGCACGCTGGACTGCCGTCACGGTACCCTTCCGGTGCCGGCACCGGCGACGGTGGAGATTCTGAAAGGTGTTCCCGTGTACGGGGGAGATGCCGGCCATGAGGTGGTGACCCCCACCGGTGCGACCATCGTCGCGGAGTACGCCAAACGGTTCGGGCCGTTGCCGCCGATGGTGGTCGAGGCGGTTGGATACGGTGCCGGAAAACGCGAGGGTGGGGCGCTCCCGAATCTGCTGCGGCTCATCCTGGGGAAGGCCACCGACGCCGACCTTCAGACGACGACCGATGAAGTGTACGTGCTGGAGACCAATATCGACGACATGAATCCGGAGCTATATGGCCACCTCATGGAAGGGCTCCTGGCCGATGGTGCCTTGGACGTCTCCTGGACGCCGATACAGATGAAAAAAAACCGCCCCGCCATTCGGGTGGAGGTGATCGCACCGCTGGTATCGAAAACGGGCCTCATGCGGCGCCTTTTGGAAGAAACCACCTCCATCGGCGTGCGATACACCCGGGCGCAGCGGCTGACGCTGAAGCGTCAGGCCGTGACGGTAGACACCCCCTGGGGCCCCATCGCCGCAAAGCAGGTCGTGGGTGTGTCGGGCCAGCGGCGCATTGTTCCCGAGTATGAGGTTTGCCGCAAGATTGCTGCCGAGCACCAGCTCCATCTGAGGGATGTTTACACCATGGTTATGACAGCCAAGCTATCCCATGGGAACGATGGACCGGCGACTGACCTATAGAGGGGACTTACCGGTAACTGCCGGCCGCATCTCCTTGACAAGGGTGCCGGCAAAGGATAGAGACCAGCGATGGTAGTGCGTCGGCAGATGATAAATCTATTTGCCACGGGGGGTTACGTCGGAAACAGTCCGATCGCTCCCGGCACCTTGGGGAGTTTATGGGGTCTGCCGATCGCTTTCGCGCTCAGCCGTACGAGCTTGGCAATTGGCGTCGTGGCCGCCGCGCTTTTGATCGCCGCTGCCATATGGGCTGCCGATCACGCCGCCAAGCTGATGGGAAAAAAGGATCCTGGTGCCATCGTCATCGATGAAATCGCCGGCATGGTAGTTGCGTTGTTGGGATTGCCCTTCAGTGCCGCCACCGCCTGCTGGGGATTCGTCATCTTCCGCGCGCTGGATATTGCCAAACCATTTCCCATCGGTTGGCTGGACCGACGCCTCCATGGCGGCCTGGGAATCGTGGCCGATGATGTTGCCGCCGGCGTGATCGCCAATATGACACTGCGTCTGGCACTGATCTGGGTCGGTTGACGGCTGGCGAGGTTGATGAGAAAAGGGTACCGGTGCTGTCTGGAAGACGCTGGATGGGCACCTGGATCAAGAGAGGATCGTGAAGCGCTTGAAAGCAAAGCATGCGGCGGCCAAGGCCGCGCCCGTCAAAAAGAAAGGTGCCCTCAGAGAGAACCTGGAAGCGATTCTGGTCGCGGTCGTTCTGGCACTTTTTATCCGCACCTTCATCGTCCAGGCGTTTAAAATACCGTCCGGATCGATGCTGCACACGCTCCAGATCGGTGATCACATTCTGGTGAACAAGTTCATCTACGGGGTCAAAGTTCCCCTTGCCGGCAACACCCTGATACCCGTTAAACGTCCCAAGCGCGGCGACATCGTCGTTTTCAAATATCCCGATGACCCCAGCAAAGATTACATCAAACGGGTGATCGGCGTTGGCGGCGATACCATTGAAGTGCGCGCGAAGAACCTCTTTGTCAACGGCAAGCCGGCACGCTACGAGCAGGCGATCCATTTGGACCCGCGGACGCTGCCGGCGGCGGCCGCTCCGCGCGATTTCTTCGGCCCCATCAGAGTCCCGGAGGATTCGCTCTTTGTCATGGGGGACAATCGCGACCACAGCTCTGACAGCCGTTTCTGGGGATTTGTCGACCTCGAAGCGGTGAAGGGCAAAGCCTTCATCATCTACTGGTCCTGGGACAAAAAGCGCTTTGGCGTCCGTTGGGATCGTCTGGGAAATTTAATCAAATAGCGGCCCCATTTCTTGCAGTGTCAAGGATTTGACCCCCACTGCCGAAGAATAGAGAACGAAGACGCGGAGCGATGCCATTCGCCGCACTCGGATCTCTCAACATCATCCGGCGGCATTGTTAAAGCGGATTGCTGCAACGTCACGCCAGCGGCATGCTCCTTTTGGCCGTCATCATCGACATCTCAGGTTCAACGCGCGTTCAAACAGGAACCTAAACTCGGATTCAGCCCATGAAAGACAGTTCTGCCAAGCTCTTGGTGGTCGACGATGAACTCAGTATGCGTGAGCTTCTGGAGTACATGCTGACCCGTGAAGGCTACACGGTGTCGTTGGCCGAAAACGGTAAGGCCGCTCTGAAAACCATTAAAAAAGAGCCCTTCGATCTGTTGCTCAGCGACATCAAGCTTGGCGATCTTACCGGACTTGACGTGCTGCGGGCTTTCAAAGCCAAAAACCCCCACGCCGGGGTCATCATGATCTCCGCCTATGCATCGACTCAGACGGCGGTGGAGGCGATGAACGAGGGCGCCTTCGACTACGTGCCCAAACCCTTCGACAACGAAGAGCTGAAACAGACCATTCAGATGGCCCTGGAACGGGTGCATGCCCAGACCGAATCCCCAGAGAGCGATCTCAGAGACGAACAGCAGCTCCATTTCGGGCGCATTGTGGGCGACAGCCCACGCATGCTGCATATTTACGAGATGATCCGCCAGGTCGCCAGCACCCGCACCAGCGTTTTGATTACGGGGGAAAGCGGTACCGGAAAGGAGCTGATCGCACGGGCCATACATGAGCAGAGCGATCGTGCCGACAAGCCATTCATTACCATCAACTGCGGCGGTATCCCCGAAAGCCTGATGGAGAGCGAATTCTTTGGGCATAAGAAAGGGGCCTTTACCGGTGCCAACGAGGATAAGAAAGGCCTCTTCGAAGCGGGGAATGGCGGGACAGTGTTCCTCGACGAAGTGGGCGAACTCAATATCCCGATGCAGGTGAAACTGCTGCGCGCCGTCCAGGAGCGGGTGTTCAAACCCGTGGGCGGAACCTCGGATATTGAGGTGGACGTTCGCTTTGTGTCGGCAACCAATAAAAAGCTGGAAGACGAGGTGATTGAGGGAAACTTTCGGGAAGATCTGTTCTATCGCCTCAACGTCATCGAGGTGAAGGTCCCCCCGTTGAGAGAGCGCAAACAGGATCTGCGACGGTTGACCCAGTTTTTCCTGGAAAAATATTCGCGTGAGATGGGCAAGGAGGTCACCAAGATCTCCTCATACGCCATCGACCTATTGAACAAGTATAGTTTTCCGGGGAATATCAGAGAATTGGAGAACCTCATCGAGCGCAGTGTGGCGCTATCGAGCACCAATATCCTCCTGCCGGACTCCCTGGCCATGTCCATTCACAAGCAACGCTGGATCGAGGGTGTCAAAAATCGTCGCTTCGATATCGATGAAGTCGCCCATGGGGTCGCACTGGACAGCATCTTGGCGGAGATTGAACGCGCCTACCTTAAGAAATCCCTTGAGGTAACCGACGGGAACAAGCACAAGGCTTCCGAATTGTTGGGAATCAGCTTCCGATCCTTCCGCTATCGACTTGACAAATTGAATGTCTCTTTGTAAAGCACTCAGCCTGAGAGAAGAGATCTCACCTATGCGCAAGGGCGCCGCTTAGCCGACCCTTGCGGAGACGCCACATCGCGTCAGCGCCATCCATCAACTGCCGTCCCTGACGCAAGTTCACCTTAATCTTATAAAAGACGCGCATCAAGTCGATCCACTTCCGGTCGATATTACGCCTGGAGAGCGGTTCTTTGACATGGCGGCCGTCCGTGGTTTGCAAGGCGCCTGACAAAATTTGGCAAAAGCTGACCAAAATGCGGGCGAAAATCGATGGGGGAAGCGGCGAAGGTGATTGCCACTGGACAGCTAGTATACGAATTATTGCAGTAATAACAGATGGTAATGATTTTTTTACGGCTTTTTCACAGAATATGGCACACGCATTGCTCAAACCATAGCCAAGTTTTGAAGCACTAAAGACACAACCCAAAACCCATTATCACCCATTCAATCATTTAGGAGGCAACAACATGCTGAGAAAACTGACCAACAACAAAAAAGGTTTCACCCTGATCGAGCTGATGATCGTCATCGCCATCATCGGTATCCTGGCCGCCATCGCGATTCCGAACTTTATCAGCTACCGCAACAAATCCTACTGCTCCACCGCCGAGTCGGATGCCCGCGGTGTGCTGGCAGCGGTAAGTGACTACTTCAGCGAGCCCGATCACACCACCTTGCCGGCTGAGACCGAACTCAGTGGCTTCATTCCCAAGAACCAGTGGGGCAACGTAGTGCTCACCGGCGATCCCAACACCACCATCTGGGTCGTGGTTGACGACAGCACCGGTCGTTGTCCTCGCGGCACGAATGGTTACCGCCTGAGCATGCCTGCCGACACCGGCAACGATGGCTGGCAGTAACAGCGCATAGCGCTCAGCGCTTAGCTACCTGAACAAAACCAGTGGGATAAGGGCAACCTTATCCCACTTTTTTTTATTGTTCCAACGGCGCTCCCTTCCAATCAGCAGACGCTACGCCATCCGCACTGATCCAGCATTGGGGTTTCCAGTCACCAACACATCACTAAATTTGCAGGGAGTCGTTTGGGAGACTCGCAAACCCACCGCCGATGACATCATTTCCGGATCATTTGTCGATATCATGGCGGTCACCATTTGGTTGCTATGACGACCTTACTCGGGTTGCATTCCGCTGGATCGCTTTTTGCGGTATGCTGCATTATTTATGAGACCAGATAGCCGAGATTCGGGCCTAGTGGGCAGATCTTCGGTGCGATGATGCGGCTGATGTCGGCGGGCAGCCTTATTCAATCGATGCTGATCCGCAGTAAATGCCGTTCAGATTGTACGTCCGCTGCCATTTGAAGTCATAACTTTGTCATTGAAGGGATGCGGGCTGCTGAGGTAACGCCCACCTAATCCATAGGGTTCGTCATTCGCTGTAGCGGTTGAATAAAGACACATCATGCGGATATGCGCCAACCTCAGGCAGGCAATCGTTTCGGTGGAATCCGGTGTAGGGCCGCCCGTGTCCGAGGACAAAGCATTGGGCACATTCTTTGCTTGAATCATCGTGTTTCTTCACTATGACTCAGCTCTAAATCTAGCTGATCGACTCCAATCACACAGGTGCTGCATGAGTGGTGTTACAAAAGGTGTTTCATCCCGACATTTGGGGTATGTGTTAATGCTGATTCTGACCTGCCTCGTTTACTCGAATACGTTTGAAGCGGGCTGGCATCTCGATGATTTTGCCAATATTGTGTCCAACAAGCGACTTCATCTTTCCGATCTCTCCGGTGCATCCATTCTAAAAACCTTTTCGGCGAGTCCCTGGGGCGAAGAGGCGATCTATCGCCCGGTTTCTTGCCTTACACTGGCGTTGAACTGGTACGTTGGACAGCGCAGTGTGGTCGGCTACCACGTCGTCAATCTCGTGATCCATTGCCTTACGGCCCTGTTCCTTCTGAAAACGGTCTTGCTGCTATTCGATACACCGCGGTTGGCAGACCATAAAAAGACGTCGCAGACCCGGTATTGGATCGCATTGATGGCGGCAACGCTGTGGGCCGTTCATCCGATACAGACGCAGGCGGTCACGTATATCGTTCAGCGAATGGCACAGCTTGCGGGGCTCTTTTACATCATTGGTATATTCAGTTATCTCCACCTGCGCCTCGCCATCCGCCTACGATGGCGACTGGCTTGGTGCACGGGCGTTATTGTCTCATTCTTACTGGCAATTGGCGCCAAAGAGAACGCTGCCATTTTCCCCTTATCGTTGCTCCTCATTGAAGTGGTTTTCTTCAGGACGGCCTTGCTGGCAACACCGAGCCGTCGACTATGGCTCCCGATTTCCATAGTCGGTGCTATCATGATCGGCACAATAGCGGCCTTGCATATCAGTGAAGAAGCGGTGACGGCAGTTTTTGACAGTTATGCCACGCGCCATTTCAACCACAGCGAGCGCCTTCTGACAGAGTTTCGGGTGCTCTTCACGTATCTGTCTCAGCTCGTCTACCCAAACCCAGCCTTGCTTTCCATCGAACACGATGTAACCATCTCCACTGGGCTCCTGGCTCCCTGGACGACACTGCCGGCGATCATCGCCACTTTCGCATTCGTGGGCGGAGCGCTCTACCTCACGCCCAAGTATCCACTGGCCTGTTTTGGAATTCTCTGGTTCTATCTTCAGCATACGGTTGAGTCCACCATCCTGCCACTTGAATTGGTTTTCGAGCATCGCAACTATATCCCGTCGATGTTTCTCTTTGTGGGTGCTGCCAGCGGTTTTACCCTGCTTCTAGAAAAGTACCGCGACCATAATGTCATGATGAAGCGCGTTTTGGTAGCCAGTGCCAGCATCGCTCTGATTTTCATCAGCATCGGTACATACAGTCGCAATGCCGATTGGCGGACGGAGCAAACCCTTTGGGAGGACGCTGTCCGCAAGGCGCCCGGCAGTTCGCGCGCGAAGCATAACCTGGCATGGGGGTATTACGAGCCCATCGGAGAATCGGAAAAAGCGCTGGCGCTCTATCGCGAATCGCTGGCAGTATCAAGTCATCGAAAGGACTCCCCAGGGTCATCGCTGCACAACATTGGGAATATCTACTATCAGCGCGATGACTACAAAAAGGCCATCACTTATTTTACAGAGGCCTTGAACAAGAATCCAAACAATATCAAGACCCATCTGCGGCTCGTGCATTCCTATATCGGATTATCCAACTGGGAGGCGGCTGAAGCTGCAGTTGACCGAGTACTCGACAAAGCGCACCTCCATGGAGACATTCCCCAGCTAAAAGGGTTTATTCTACTCAACCGCCAAGAGCCGCAGGAAGCGCTGAAATGGTTTCGGCGTGCAATGCGGCACCGTCCTACCAGTTGGAATACCCTCGCAGGCATCGGTCATTCGCTGCATTTACTTGGGAATTGGAAAACGGGCGACTTTTTTCTAAGGCGGGCACAGGCCCATGCGCCGGGCAATTTATTCATCGTATTGAACCGGCTCGAACTTCATCAGCGTGCCGGCAATGTTGAACAGGCGAAGCAACTCGCGGATGTCTTTGTCTCCTCCATTGCAGCAGGTAAACTCAATAGCTATGTCGATCGGCTGATGCGCAAGAGCACCTATTATCCATTGGATTACCAGCGCATTCTGCCCCTCGTAAAGCTGTCTGTCCAACAGGCCTCCACGACCTTCGAACAGTTTCATGTCGCTGAATCGCAGAGAACTGATGATTATTTCGCAGACCAGAAAACGCCCACCGCTACTGCCCGGAATGCTGACTAGACCCAAACGCCCCATCAAACCGCTTCCCTATTGGGCCTATTCGCTTCCTGCCATCGTCCTTGCACTGGTTGGATTGGTTGCCACGGTTTACCTTGCCGTCAGCCATTATCGTGTGCATACCGATTTTGGCTATCAGAGCTTTTGCGCTATCTCCCAATCGATGAATTGTGACACGGTATCCCAAAGCGCATACGCAGTGCTGTTGGGAATGCCGCTCGCCGTATGGGGGATGCTCGGCTATCTCTGGTTGACCCTACTCCTGTTGTGGGCAAGTTTGGGTGAGACCAGACCCAAGCGACTGTGGACCCTTATCCAGGTGTCGGCCGCTCTTTTCTGTGCCATCGACCTCTATCTCGCCTGGGTTTCCAGCCGCTACATCAAGAGCTATTGCCTTTTGTGCATCCTCACGTATGCGGTAAATTTTGGACTCCTCTATTTGGCGTGGCTGATACGTAGACGATTTGGTGATGCCTCCCTGTTCGCATCCCTTCGCTCCGACGCAGCTTTTCTATTCGGCCATCGTCGGTGGTCGCTGGTGATCACAACTATTTTCATCGGCATGATGGTCATAGGGATGTCCAGTTATCCTCGGTACTGGCAATACCAGTTGCCCGGTGTGAATGAAAATCTCATGACCGGCCTAACTCCTGAAGGGCGCGCCTGGATCGGTGCTGAGCAGCCGCAGTTGGTTATTGAGGAGTATTCCGATTATCTCTGTTTTCAATGCGCCAAGATGCACGGTTACCTGCGACAGCTCGTCAGTGAATATCCAGATAAAGTTCGACTGGTGCACTTCAATTTTCCAATGGATCATCAGTACAATCCCATCGTCAGGCAACGCTTTCATGATGGGGCTGGCAGAATGGCCTTGCTGGCGCTCTATGCCAAGAGCAAAGGAAAATTTTGGGAGATGAATGATCGCTTATTCGAGATGGCCCGCAGCCACGAACCGGTGGGCATGCGCAGCTTGGCCGAGTCTTTCGACTTGGATCTCGATCAGCTCGCTCGGTGCCACCAGGATCCGGACCTGCTGCAAGCGCTTTGGAGCGATATCCGCAGTGGGCTGAAATTAAGAATCAAAGCGACGCCGTCCTTCGTGATCAACGGCGAAGTGTTTCAGGGCACTCTTCCGCCCCACATCTTGACCGAGATCATCAATTAGATTCATTGCAATCGGCTGTAAAACGTTCTCATCACCTGCTGTTGGAAGCTTCACAATGACCTCAGATCTTAACGCGAATCAATCATTATCCATCAATCGATGGCATGTGGTTCTGGGCGTGCTTCTCCTTATTTGGATCATCATCATTCTCTGTATGTCGACGGTGCCTCCCGTCAGCCGCGATGCGCTCACCCACCATTTGAGAGTGCCTCAGCTCTACATTGATCAAAAGGGACTGGTCGAACTTCCAAATATCGTATTTTCCTACTATCCGATGAACCTAGATCTGCTTTACTTAATCCCGTTGCTATGGGGAAACGACATCGTTCCGAAGTATATTCACTTTGCTTTCGCCTTGGGGACCGCATGCCTCCTCTTCTGTTATCTAAACCGACGCCTCGGCAGCATGTATGGTTGGTTCGGCGCTTTATTATTTCTAAGTCTGCCGGTCATCATTAAACTGTCCATCACTGTCTATGTAGACTTAGGGCTGGTCTTTTTTTTCACTGCCGCGATCCTGCAGTTACTTCACTGGATTGAAGCACGAGGAAAACGAAAATACCTTGTATTTGCAGGTGTTTTTTGCGGACTCGGGCTTGGTACAAAGTACAACGGACTGATCGGTCTTCTGCTGTTTGCGATGCTGATTCCCATGATGCGGGTCTGGGCTTCGCTGCATGAAGCACCTGATCGGAAGTCGGGGGCGCGATCAGTTGGCCCAATGCATCAGCTGACAGTGGCGGGTATCGATCTCATCATCTTTACCGCCGTCGCCCTATTGGTGTTTTCACCTTGGATGATCCGCAATATCTACTGGCAGGGCAATCCGCTATACCCCCTGTTCGATGGCCTTTTCAGTGCAGCTGATTCCATTCGGCAACCATCTTTGGACCCCCTTAGTACACGGCGGCTGCTTTACGGGGAGACGCTTTGGCAGAGCCTGTTGGTTCCGCTACGGGTCTTTTTTGAGGGTCAGGACAACAATCCCCAGCTCTTTGATGGGCGCCTCAGTCCACTATTGTTGGGCTTGCCGCTGTTGGCCTTTACCAAAAGCAGAGAAGCGTCATCGATACTCAAAAGCCAGAAACGTGGACTTTTTTTCTTCTCGGCCCTTTACGTGTTAATCGCGCTTTTTATGACCGATATGCGAATTCGTTACATTCTGCCGATCGTGCCACCCCTAATCATTTTGTCCGCTTATGGCCTGAATACGCTCGTAGGATGGCGACCGAACCGGTGGTGTGCCAAATACGGCATCGCCGCTCCATCGATCATAGGAGCTGCGTGTCTCCTTATAGTCGCGCTGCAGATGCCGTACCTGCGCGCGCAGTGGCGATACGTCGATCCTTTACCCTATATGACGGGTGCGATCGACAGCGCTTCCTATATTGTAAAGTATCGCCCGGAATACGAATTGTATCAGTACGGCAATAGAGAGCTGGATACCAGAGCAAAGGTTCTGGCATTGTTCTTGGGCAATCGCGGTTATCGTTTTAAGAGAGAAATAGAATTTGATATCAACTGGTTCCGATCGGCGCTGACCGGCGTCAAATCACATGTTGAACTAAGCAGAAGGGTCACAGACAATGGGTATACGCATCTTATGATCAACCACCAACTGTTCAACAACTGGGCGCACACAAATTGCAATGATGCCGAGCAACAGGTGCTGGCGTCCTTTTTGGACCTGGATACACGACCCGTATACAAGACCGGCAACGGCCATATTTTATATGAAATTCAACCGAGGCTCGCTCTTCATCGGGTAAGGTAGCGCCGACCTTCACGGATGCACCAACTGACCGTAACGCTTATCCAGGCTGAATTATGGGCGCGTGCAGCAAGTGGCAAAAAGCCGATTTTCCGTAAAGGAATCAAATGACACTTAACGACGATAGACATCTGGCGGCAACTGTGTCGATCATTATCCCCGCTTTCAATGAGAGCCACTGCATCGGTCACCTCATCGAGTCGATCAAGGAGCTGTATCCCCATTTCGAAGTCGTCGTCGTCGACGACGGCTCTTCAGATGCAACAGCCCAGGTCGCTGCAGCGGCAGGTGCAACCGTATACCGACATCCGTACAACATCGGCAATGGTGCGGCCGTCAAAACGGGCATCCGCAAGGCCAGAGGACAAAAGCTGGTCTTCATGGATGGTGATGGACAACACGATCCCAGAGATATCCGCATCCTGCTGGAGGCACTCAAAACCCACGATCTGGTGGTCGGTGCCCGACCAAAGAAGGGTGGACAAGCCTCGTTTGCACGTGCTCTGGGCAATCGATTGTACAATCGAATGGCATCTTACGTGGCGAAGTTCCCTATCCAAGACCTCACATCAGGCTTCAGGGCCGTCAGAGCGAATGTCGCTCAAGAGTTCATCTACCTGCTGCCGAACACTTACTCATATCCTACTACCATCACCCTGGGGGTACTTCGAACAGGGCGCACGCTTGCCTATGTCCCGATCAACGTGCGCAAACGGCAGGGTGGTTCGAGCAACATCCGCGTCTTCTCGGACGGCGTTAAGTTTTTCATCATCATCACCAAGATCTGTACCCTCTTCTCGCCGTTTAGGGTGTTTTTGCCGGTCAGCGGCGCCATGTTTATGTTCGGGCTCATTCGGTATCTCTACACTTTCTTTACCGAAGGCCGTTTCACGAATATGAGCGCCTTGTTTTTTGTTTCCTCTGTGATTCTGTTCATGATGAGCCTCATCTCTGAACAGATCTGCCAACTGCGCTACGAGCGGCGAGTTCGTAGCAGGAACGTCGAGCGATATGTGGATGCAACCGACGCAAACAGCTCAGATATGCAAGATCCATCCGTTGATACAGTATATGCGGAGATATCGCCTCCGAATCACCCAGATGCTCCGTGAAGCGTGGGTTGCCGATGTTGAAAATGTGCGGCTGCATTGTCGCCGACCGACAATTTTGACAACAGACTTGGAGCTATAGGAACGTGAGGCATCTGTATATTATATCGCTGTTGATGATCCTCGCGGCCGGAAGCATCGGTCATGGGCAGCCGGCTATCGCCTCAACGGATGACGTCGCCTTGGCCCCGCTCTTCACTTTGAAAAGCCTCGAAGGCCAGCACTTTCATCTATCCCAGCGGCGCGACGCTGCGCTGTCATTGCTTTATTTCAGCAGTGCGGAGGCCCACGGCAGGCCCGAGTTCCTGATGACCATGAGTGAGTTGCTGCGTGCATTGCCGGAGACGAGACTGCACCTGTGGGGGATCTGCAACAACCGCGAATCCGTGGTGAAGCAGTGGCGCGATCGGCATCGGCTAGAGATGCCGATTCTTGTCGATGATGGTCACACAAGTGAGCGCTACAATGCTGCGTTGGTGTTACCAGCCCTGATCGTCATTGGACCGGATCTTCAAATTCTGTCGGTACTTCAAGGTCCAGAGGCGACCTTTCCCGCTCAGATAACCTTGGTTGCCCAATGGCTTTCGCAGCGGGGGTTCGTTGAGGCGGCGCGGTGGCTGTGCGAAAAAGGGATCACTGCCGATCCCACTGCGGTAGATACCCAACATCTGCTGGCTTACCTGAATATGCAATCCGGTCAATACGATCGCGCGGAACAGATTTTTTTTAAATTGTCCCGACGGACGGGAATGGCCGCAGTGCGGGGACAAGAGGGTCTGGCAGCGGTTTATGCGGCCCGCGGAAAAACCGATCGCGCTATGGACCTTGCCGGGCAGATCACCAAACAGGCCAAAAAACGCGCCGCCGCCATCAATTTGCAGGGGTGTATCCAACTGACCCGTGGGGATCTGACGACAGCCGAAAAGTCCTTCAACAAGGCATTGAAGAAAAAAGATGGCTCGAGCGACGAGAGGGCCTACGCCATCAATCAGCTGGGCCGTATCGCCATGATCGCTGGCGATCCCAGAAAAGCGCAGCGTCTTTTTGAGGAGGCCTTCGTCGTCGCGCCGCTCTTCTCGACGCCTCGATACAACCTTGGTTTACTCCGGCAGTCCCGGGACGAGTGGCAGCGTGCGCTTGAGATATTCAAGCACCTTCGTACGCTTGAACCCGAATCGGCGTATGCCGCAGCATTGGCTGCAAATGCCGAGGCGATGCTCACCTTTAGGGAGGATACTGAGGCCAGGGCGCAAATGGATGCGGAGATCGATTCGCTGGTGAAGCGAATTTCCGCGGGACCTTGGGAGTGGGTTCCCCCGGAGGATGACTGGACCACCGAGCCGCTGCGGCTGGCCCTGCTGGAACCGATCGAGACCAGCGGTATCAGCGCGCAGGCGGGCTACCCAGTGGTGCTCAATTGGCTGGTGCGGCAGCAACTGATGGGGTCGGGACGGGTTGAACCGGTGGATCCTATCCAGCTTTCCATACTCTTACAAAGGATAAAGGCCTCCCCCGAAGCGGTTTCGACCAAGGCCTTCGCCAATAAGTTGGGTCGTATCCTCGGCGCCCGCATCGTCGGCATGGGCGCCTTTCACCATGGCGTGGTCGCCTCCCAACTCAACTATCGTCTCTTCGATGCCCGCAAGGGAGTGGAGGTGGCCCGTCTCGAGCTACCCATTCACTCCCACTTGGATCTGGCCCCGAAGGCCGCCCGCTTGGCGGGCCACATCCTGGAAACAGCCGTCAAGAGTACCCCGCTGCAGGCCTACGTCGTGGAGGTGCATGCGGAACGGGTGCTACTGAACCTCGGAGCAGGGCAGGGGGTCACTGTTGGTCGCTTTTTCGATGTGATTGAAGAGCAATCGTTCATCGAATATAAGGGGAAGACCCTATACCCAAGCCCTATCCGGTTTGCCCGCCTGGAGGTGGTGCAAGTGGCGCAGGATTTCTGTTTTGCGAAGATCGTCCACCTGCAGCGTCCGATCAAACGCAATGACAAGGTCCTGGAGGACATTTCCGATTTGATGGTGACCCGCATGCCCCAATAAGCAGATCTGGTAAGGATCTTCCCGAGACACAATATGGCGCCACGCATGTGGTGTAAGGAAACCGCCCCCAAACCGACAGTTTGACAATTGCGTCGGATACCCCCGTTTTGTCACTCGCCAACCTACGGATAAATGCGCTTCAAAAATGGGCGGGTTTCTGGTATCTTTCAATGTTTGATGCTGATATTTTTGGGATTTAGGCCATGGACCATATCGATACAGCTCGCTGCAGGGTGCAGCGCTTCGGATGAAGATGGTCACAATCACTAAAAAAAGGAACCGGGGAGGGGTCCCGATTCCTCTTCTTGTGAAGCTGGCACGCCTGGCAGGATTCGAACCTGCGACCTACGGATTAGAAGTCCGTTGCTCTATCCAACTGAGCTACAGGCGCTTGTGGGCTGAAATGTCGGCTGACCCCATAGCACACTCACTTTGAGGTTGTCCATAGCAAACGGGCTGCCGCACCAATGCCCGAACCGGCACACCACACTGCTCTTCCCACTTCGGTTGCCGATCGGGAAATAGAGATGGATCGAATCTATGCCGAAAAAGAAAACAGCACCAGCCAAAAAGCGGGCTGCTAAAACCTCGCCCAAAGCTGGTAAGCGAAAGGCGCCATCGCCCAAGAAAACATCTAAAAAAGCGGCGACCGCCAAAGATAAAACGCTGGTTAAATTCGACCCGCTGCAGCGGTATTTGTCGGAGATCAGCCAGTATCAGCTGCTCACGCGTGATCAAGAGCGGGAGTTGGGCATCCGCGTGCAGGAACACAACGATCCGGATGCCGCCTACACCCTGGTCACCTCCAATCTGCGCCTGGTGGTCAAGATCGCCCTCGAATTTCAACGCGTGTGGATGCAAAATCTCCTCGATCTCATTCAAGAGGGCAATATCGGCTTGATGCAGGCTGTCAAGAAGTTCGACCCATACAAGAACGTCAAATTTAGCTACTATGCCTCTTTTTGGATAAAGGCTTATATCCTCAAATTTATTATGGATAATTGGCGTCTGGTCAAGATCGGCACCACGCAGGGTCAGCGTAAGCTCTTTTTTAAGCTTAAAAAGGAGAAACAGAAACTTATCGAGCAGGGGTTCGAACCCAAGCCAAAACTGCTCTCCCAACGATTGGGCGTCTCAGAACGCGAGATCATCGACATGGATCAGCGTCTCGACGGCTGGGATGTCTCCTTGGATTCGCCCCTCAAGGAGGATAGTGATACCGAGCGGATTGAGTTTCTCAGCACCGAGGCGGAGTCGGCTGAGGAGAAGGTGGCCAAAAAAGAGATGGAGAGCCTCCTGCACCAGAAGATTGCCGAGTTTCGCAAGCAGATGACAGAGCGGGAACTGGTCATTTTCGATGAGCGCATTTTTTCCGATACACCGGTGACGCTTCAGGAGATCGGAGACCGCTACGGCATCTCCCGTGAGCGCGTTCGCCAGGTTGAGAAAAACGTGATCAAAAAGATGCGTGAATACTTTAAACAGGAGATTCCAGACTTCGCCGTTTACACGGAACACCAGCACGCCAACCCCTAACCGATTTCCCCATGAACACCCCCAGTGCCGGCGACGGTCCCAAGCCGTTACCGGTCAGGGTGCCATGTATGGTGGATTGCATTGAAAAGCACACCTTCGATCCTGTTCCTGCTCGCCCTGCTGCTCCCCCTCGTCATCTTAATCGCCGGATGCGGCCGGTTCAGCGTTCCTGACGCGAATCCGGCCGATCTGCCGCCGGCGCGTGCTGTTCGATCTGAGGTTGCACAGGGGCCGGCGCCACCACCCAACAGCTACTACTATTTTACGGAAGCCCAACTACTCCTTAAGCGCGGGGACCGCGAAGGCGCCATCGAAATGCTGAAGGCCGCCATCGAATTGGACCCGGACAGCATCCGCCTCAAACACTCGCTGGCAACGCTCTACTTCATGGACAAGCGCGTCGATGAGGCCGATCTCCTCGTCTCGCAGGTGCTGGCCGTTCGGCCGCAGGATGTGGATGCCCTGACGCTGAGAGGTCGCATCAAGCAGTCCCAGAAAAAAACCTTCGAGGCGCTGGAAGCCTTCGAGCAGGTCCTCAAACTCACGCCCGATCAGCAAAACATCTATTTGTTGGTCGGCGGGCTTTATTTGCAGGAAAATCAATATGAGCAGGCCCAGAGGGTATTCAAGGACCTTCTTGCGCGCTTCCCCTCCGCTTATGCCGGCCATTTCTTTCTGGGCAGAAGTCTGGCCAAGCAAGGGCGCCATGCCGACGCAGAGGCCGCTTTTCAAAAAACCCTCGAACTGCAACCCGATCTTCTGGAGCCACGCCTGGAACTGGTAAAGCTCTACCAAGAGAGCAACCAGGACGCGAAGCTGAACCACGCTTATGCGCAGATTCTGGAGCGATTCCCGCAGAATATCGATGCCGGTTTCGGACTTGGCCTGCACTACCATAAAAGCGGCCAGATGAAGGAAGCCGCAGAGCTGTTTGAATCCCTGGGAAAGCGTTCCATCGGTGACGGCAACGTGGTGCGCAAGCTGGTCGACCTCTACCTGGATACCGAAGCTTACGAGGACGCCAGCGTCATTTTAGCCGGTATGTTGACCGGCGCCCCCGCCAGCAGCGACCTCCACTACCTCCAGGGCGTGGCAAAGGCGGGATTGGACCAACCAAATGAGGCGATCGCCGCTTTCGGCCAGGTGGATCCGGTCTCCCGCTTTTACGAGAACGCCGTGGTACACACCGCCGTTCTGTACCAGGAGCAAGGAAAGATTGACGCCGGTATCGATTTCCTGAAGAAGGTGATCGGCGAGGGGGGACGCAATGCCGAGTTTCTGCTCTATCTGGGATCTTTCCAAGAGGAGAAGGGCGATTTCGCCGCCGCCGCCGAGACCATTCGGTTGGGAATCCGTTCCGACCCAGAGAATGGCCGCCTTCATTTCCGCCAGGGCGTGATCTACGACAAATGGGGCCGTAAAGAGGACGCCATCAATAGCATGAAAACCGCCATCCGTCTGGAACCAGATAACGCCAACGCTTTAAATTATCTGGGATATACCTACGCGGATCTGGGGCGCGAACTGGATGAGGCCGAACGTCTGATCCGCAAAGCCCTCAAGCTCAAGCCCAACGACGGTTACATCACCGATAGCCTGGGTTGGGTGTATTATCAGCGAGGGGAGTATGAGAAGGCCCTTTCCATTCTGAAAAAAGCCTCCAAGCTGGTGCCCGATGATCCCATCATTTTAGAGCACGTTGGGGATGCCTACCTCAAGCTGGACGACCGCCAAAATGCACTGCGCTACTATCGCAAATCGCTTCAGAAGAGAGACAAAGATAAAGAGGAGATCCAACGCAAGATCGATGCGTTGCTCGAGTGAGATGATCTCCGACCGCCGCATGCCGACCGCCGGACAGTGGCCAATCCATCTCCTGGCCGTCTCCCTTTTGCTGATTGCCGGCTGCGCCCACTGGCAGCCGGATGAGACGCCCGCAAGCATAGAGGGGCGGCAAACCGCCGAGCGTCTCCATGCCGTGAACAGCGGCCTGCTCGCCTGCAAAGGACTGGGGCAGGCCTCGCTGGTAACGCCAAACGGCGTGCAGCGAAGCCGCTTGGCCTGGGCCGCCCAGGCCCCCAATAAACTGCGGCTGGAGCTTTTGAGCGTCAGTGGTCACTCGCTGGCCTCCGTGGCCACTGATGGTCGCTTTATGTATCTGCGGGACAACACCGGCGGTCGCTTTTACCGCAGACGCTCCTCTCAGGCCAGTCTCGAACCCATCGTCAACCTGCCGCTGCGCGTACCCGACCTGATCACCTATCTTCTCGGACGGGTTCCGATACCGGATTCGTACCATGGCGCGTTGTTGGACAATCCCCGGAAAGCCGGCTATATTTTGGAGCTAAGCCGCCGTTGGGGCGCTGTCTCCCAGCAGATCCTCCTTGACGAGGATAGGACGACGGTTCAAAAGGTGGTTCATCTCGATGGGGACGGCAATCCCGCCTACTGGGTTGAGTTCGGTAAACAAAGGCCAGTCGGTGAATTCTCCTTTCCCCGTCGCTTGCATCTGACGTCAGCCACAGGGGATCGGATCGAGATCCAAATGGAACGCTTCTGGCCCAATGTGCCCATCGATGATGCCGCCTTCCGACTCACGCCTTGAGGTCTCATTGCATGAGGGCGGCGATACGAGATCTCAACCGCGGAGGGAACGCTCCATGAGCGAGGAGATTTACCGTTTCGCTGTGGACACATCTCTGGGGCGCCTGGCGAAGCATCTGCGGTTGATGGGTTTTGATACCCTCTATCAAGACAGGGCCGACGCCCACGCTTTCTTCGCCTTTTCCGGCCCGGATCGCATCGCTCTGACCCGGATCCGGCACCTTTGCGGCGTTTCGGCGCAACACGCCAAATCACCGCGCCGCACTTCATTACCACAGCGACGGTGGCTCTTCATCACGCCGAATGATCCTGAGGATCAGGTGATCGCCGTTTTTGCTGCGTTTCAAATCGGAGCGGACGATCTGCGGCCTTTCAGTCGCTGTACACGCTGTAACTGCACGGTGGCAGTTCAGAATCGGGAAGCTATCCGGGGGCGGGTGCCGGAATATGTGTGGCAGACACAGGACCACTTCTCGGCTTGTGCTGAGTGCGGCCGTATTTATTGGCCGGGCAGCCACACCCGACGGTATCGAAAAAAGTTAACCCATTGGCTTACTAGGAGTTCAGGAAATAAAGATGACTAATGGTAATATAACCAGTGGCGGTTGCGGTGGAAACGCCCAGGCACTCTCCGCCGAACAGGACGAGCTGATACGAAATTCCCTGGGTCGTATTCGTCATAAGCTCATGGTAATGAGCGGTAAGGGCGGTGTTGGCAAATCCAGCATGGCCACCAACCTCGCCGTCGCTTTTGCTGAGCGGGGACGTCAAGTTGGGTTGCTGGACGTGGATCTGCACGGCCCCAGCATCGCCACGATGATGGGGATCGAAGGACTATTGGATATCACCGCCGATAACCAAGTGCTGCCCATGGTTCATGGAGACGGTTTGAAGGTTGTTTCGATGCAGTCGCTGATGACCGACGCCGACCAAGCCGTCATCTGGCGGGGTCCCGCAAAGACGGGTGTCATCCGCCAATTTATCGGCAACGTTCAATGGGGTGATCTGGATCTATTGCTCATCGATGCGCCACCCGGTACCGGCGACGAGCCCCTCAGTGTGGCGCAGACCATCCGCGGCGCAAAGGCCCTTATCGTCACCACCCCGCAGGACGTGGCCCTGTCGGACGTCCGCAAGTCGATCAACTTCTGTCGCACCATCAATCTCGAACTGGTGGGGCTGGTGGAGAACATGGGACCATTCGCCTGCCCCTGCTGTGGCAAATCGGTCGCGCCCTTCGGGAGCGACGGTGGGCGTAAAACCGCGGAGCAGATGGGGGTTGCCTTCCTGGGCAGCTTGCCCTTCGATCCCGCGGTTGTCCAGGCCGGCGATGCCGGTGCACCCCTTGCCGGTCAAGGGCGCAGCACCGCTTTCACCCAAGGGCTGGCGGGCATCGTAGACGCCTTGACGGCGACCCTCAAGCTGGCGTAGGGGC
>JAAUYD010047085.1_pt1 | contig 22792 bp, 22 predicted proteins | sample 7278101 | NCBI WGS metagenome assembly JAAUYD01 (sample SAMN14350128, study PRJNA611818) | marine sediment metagenome | isolation source: surface marine sediment (0.6m) | place: French Polynesia: Moorea | collected 2018-08
GAGGGTGTCTACGTGATCGACCTGCCCAGGGGTGTGGCGACCGAGATCGTGCCCTCGTTCGGCCGCGTCGGGGCAGACGGCGTGTACTTCCTCGCCGAGGACCTCAACGACCGCGGTCAGGTCGTCGGCAGCGTGGAGATCGACGCCATCCCCCCGGAGCCGGGCGTCACCGGCAACGGTACCTCGATCACCAGGGCGTTCCTGTGGGACGTGGCGACCGGCGAGATGGCCGACCTCGGCATTCCGACGGGCGCGACGTCGTGTGGCGCAACGGCGATCAACGACCGCGGCCAGGTCGTCGGGTCGTGCGACGATCGTCCTGTCGCCTGGAACCTCGACACCGGTGAGATCCAGCGACTCGCCGGCTCGACCATCCCCGGGGCGCTCAGCGACCTCGGTCTGGCGATCAGCAGGGGTTCGTCCAGTCGGCTCTGGGATCTGGCCACCGGGGAGGTGCTCGTGCTCGATGTCCAGATCGGCGACATCAACGATCTCGGACAGATCTGTGCAGCCGGCTACGCGATCAACGATCTCGGTCAGGTCGTGAGTTGGGGGGGCAGCGCGCGGTCTTCGAGTACGACGGCGTGATCTGCGACGGGCTGAAGCCGAACCCGTGCTGGTAGCTCACGCCCTGTGGCAACCGGTCAGCGCTCTCGGACCCGCGTGGCGGCGGGGAACTGCTGGTCGCTGAGGCCGGCGTTCGACCACACGACCTGCTCCAGCCGGGCGAGGCCGACCTCGAGCGAGCGGGTGAGCCGGGCCTTGTTGCCCGACGCCAGCAGGTCGACCACCAGCCCCGTGAACATCGCCTTCGCGAGCGACGCCTCGATCACGGCGGCGGACTCGGGGACACCTTCGGTGACGAGGCGCTGCTCGATGTTGAGCCGCCAGACGCCGATCTGCTCACCGCGCAATCGCCGGGGGAGCCCGCCGAGGGTCGCCTCCATCGCAGCGGCTTCGATGCCCAGCCGGGCCATGGCGAGGTTGCGTGGCGAGGCGTTGATCCACCGCCACCATGCGCGCAAGAGGTCGGCCTGCGACATCCGCGGCCGGCGCCTCAGCCAGCGCTGCTCGACCTGGCGCTGGATCTCGCCCGACCTCCTGAGCGCGGCGATGACCAGGTCGTCGCGCGATCCGAAGTGGTGCACCAGCGAGTTGACGCTGACGCCGACCGAGTCGGCGAGCGGCCGGTACGACACATTGGCGAGGCCGTGCTCGCCCAGGTGATCGACGACACGGTCGAGCAGGTCGAGCCGGTGCTGCCGGTCGACGGGGCGAGCCACGCTCAGCTCCGCATGCGCTCGCCGCGCGGGTCGAGCACCGGCTCGCGCAGCGGCGTCGCCGGCCGGCGACGGCCGATGATCTCGATCTCGAAGCCGCTGGCGGCATCGGCGACGCCTGCTTCGACGTAGCCGAGCGCCAGCGACCTCTCGCTGTAGTGGGCGTAGCCACCTGACGTGACCCAACCGACCACTCTCGGGCCCGAACCGTCGTCGTGCCAGATCGGCTCGTCGCCGATGACGTCGGCCGGGTCGTCCGGGTCGGGGTCGACCTCGAAGTAGGACAGGTACCGCTTCGGCGGGTCGGCGGACTCGAGCGCCTTGCGCCCGACGAAGTCGTGGTCGAGCTTGACGTAGCGGTCCATGCGCGCCTCGTACGGCGTGAAGATCGGGCGGTATTCGCGGAACCAGGTGCCGAACATCTTCTCGAGGCGCATCGAGAGCAGGGCGCGGACGCCGAAGAGCCGGAGGCCGTGCGGTTCGCCGGCCTCCACCAGGACGTCGAACACGTGCCGCTGGTTCTCGGGCGACGTCCAGATCTCGTAGCCCAGGTCGCCGGTGTACGTCATGCGACCCACGCGACAGCTCGCCATGCCGACGTCGAACTGGCGGAAGTCCATGAACCGGAAGTTCTCGTTCGAGACGTCGAACCGGGTGACCGCCTGCAGGACGTCGCGCGACTTCGGACCGGCGATCGAGAGGCCGACCATGCGCTGGCCGACCACCTCGAACGTGAACGCCGGGTCGGCCGGCATGTTCATCAGGAACCATCGCCGGTGGTGGTCGGTCGCGCCGAGCGAGCTGAACAGGAAGAACCCGTCCTCGGCGTACCGGGCCACCGAGAACTCGCCGATCACGCGGCCGTGGTGGTTCAGGATCGCGGTCAGGTTGATCCGCCCGACCTTGGGCAGCGTGTTGGTGAAGAGCCCTTGCAGCCACTCGGCCGAGCCGGGGCCGGCCACGCGGTACTTCGAGAAGTTGGAGACCTCGGTCATGCCGACGCCGTCGCGGACGGCACGCGACTCCTCGCCGACGAGGTCGAACGCGTTCGACCGGCGGAACGTGACGTTCTCGACCGGCTCGCGACCTGCGCGCTGGAACCACAGTGGCGATTCGAGACCGAAGTCCGCGCCGAAGACGGCGTTGTGCGCAACGAGGCGATCGTGGACCGGCACGGTCTGCAGGTTGCGGCCTTCGGGCAGTTCCTCGTTGGGGAACGTGATCCGGAACCGGCGGCGGTAGTTCTCCTCGGCCTTGACCCGCGTGTACGGCAACGTGGCGTAGTCGCCGAACCGGGACACGTCCATCCCCCAGATGTCGAAACCCGGGTCGCCGTCGGTCATCCAGTTCGCGAGGCTGAGGCCGACGCCGCCGCCCTGGGACAGGCCGGCCATCACGCCGCATGCGGTCCAGTGGTTCTGGAGCCCTGGCACGGGGCCGACGAGCGGGTTGCCGTCGGGGGTGAAGGTGAACGGGCCGTTGACGATCGTCTTGATGCCCGCCGTCGCCATTGCGGGGTAGTGCTGGAACGCGACGCTCAGCTCGGGCTCGATGCGGTCGAGGTCGGGCGGGAGCAGCTCCATGTCGAAGTTCCACGGCGTCTCGTGCTCGGACCACGGCCGGGAGTCCTGCTCGTACGTGCCGAGCAGCATGCCCTCACCCTCCTGGCGGATGTAGATCTCGCCCGTGAAGTCCATCGCCATCGGCATCTCGCGACCGCTGGCGGCCATGTGCTCGGCGACCTCGGGCATCGGTTCCGTGACCAGGTAGTGGTGCTGCATCGCCAGGACCGGCAGCTCGAGACCGGCCATCCGACCGACCTCGCGCGCCCACAGGCCGCCGGCGTTGACCACGTGCTCGGCGTGGATCTCGTGGCGTTCACCGTCGTCGGCGTTGCCGGTACTGGGTCGGGTGACGACGGTCCACGTGCCGTCGGGGCGCTGCTCGAGACCGCTCACCCAGGTCTGGCGGTAGATCTCGGCGCCGGCCTGGCGGGCGCAGATTGCGTATGCGTTCGTGACGCCGGTCGGGTCGACGTGGCCCTCGACCGGGTCCCACATCGCGCCGAGGAAGTGCCGGGGGTCGAGCAGCGGGAACAGCTCCTGCGCTTCCTTCGGCGAGATCGTCTCGAGGCCGTCCATGCCGAGGTAGCGGCCGCGGGCGACCGCCATCTCGAGCCAGTCCATGCGGTCGGTGTCGGACGCGAGCGTGATGCCGCCGGGGAGGTGGATCGAGCAGTCCTGGCCCGAGCGCTCCTCGATCTGCTGGTACAGCTGCACGGTGTACTGCTGGAGCTGGGCGACGTTGGGGTCGCCGTTGAGGGTGTGCATGCCGCCCGCGGCGTGCCAGGTCGAGCCGGCGGTGAGCTCCTTGCGCTCGACCAGCACGACGTCGGTCCACCCGTTCTCGGTGAGGTGGAACAGGACCGATGCGCCGACGACCCCACCCCCGATCACCACCACCTGTGCTGACGACTTCATCGATGTGCTCCTTCAACCTTCAGACTCTGTGGCAGTCACGACGACATCCTGCGTCGGGTTCGCTGCCGTGGCGTGTGCTTCGGGATTCTGTGGCAGTCACGACGACTACGGATGTCCTGTCGACTGCCGCAGCATCCGGGGACGGCGTGCGATCCGGTCGGTTCGGGCCGCACCCGGTGTCCAATCGCAGCGGCGGCGTGCGAACCGGCGTGGTCGGTGTGTGCGTGTCGGGTGGCGCAGCGACGAGGGGTTGCCCCGAGGAGTGGTGTACTCGTGAGCCGTCGTCGAAGCGGCGGCCTCTTCGGTGCCGGCGCAGAGGCGGCGTGCGAACCAATCATCAGTAGTCCACCTCCACGCCGCCTTCGGCGGTCCGTCGGGCCACGAAGTCGGTCAGCTCCTCACGCACGGCCTCGTCCATCGGCGGCTCCTCGTACTCGGCGAGGAACGCCTTGACCAGCTCGTTGGCCTTGGCGGCTGCCTCCGGGCTGCCGGCCTCGGCCCACGCCTCGAAATTGCGCCAGTCGGAGACCATCGGTCGGTAGAACTCGGTGCGGTACCGGGCCTGGGTGTGCTCGGCACCGAAGAAGTGCCCGCCGGGCCCGACCTCGGCGATCGCGTCGAGCGCCAACGTCTCCTCATCGACGACGAGCGGGTCGAGCGACGCCGACACCATGTGCAGCAGGTCGGCGTCGAGCAGCATCTTCTCGAAGCTCACGTGCAGGCCGCCCTCCATCCATCCCGCGCCGTGCTGCACCCAGTTCGTGCCGGCGTCGACGGCGCCCCAGATCGAGAACATCGACTCGTACGCGGCCTGCGCGTCGACGGCGTTGGCGGCGCAGGCGTTCGAGGACCGGTACGGCACGGCGTAGCGGCGGGCGAGCTGCCCGCCGACCACGGTCGCCTTCCAGTACTCGGGTGTACCGAACGCCGGCGCACCCGACTGCATGTCGACGTTGCTGGTGAACGAGCCGTAGACGAAGGGGCTGCCGGGGCGCACGATCTGCGTGAGCATCAGGCCGACGAGGGCTTCGGCGTTCTGCTGCGCCAGCGCCCCGGCGATCGTGATCGGCGCCATCGCCCCGGCCAGCGTGAACGGGGTGACGCACACGACCTGATTGCGCCGGGACATCTCGATGATGCCGTGGCTCATCGGCACGTCGAGGGTGAGCGGGGAGTTGGTGTTGATGATCGTGCAGATGCTCGGTTGCTCGTCGAGCTCGGCCTCGGTCAGGCCACGTGCGATGCGGGCCATCTCGATCGCGTCGACGTTCCGTTGCCTGCCGAGCGAGTAGACGTGGATCGCCTTGTCGGTGAGCGTCAGCAGGTCGAGCGTGGCGTCGAGGTGGCGCACCGACGCGTGGATGTCGATCGGCTCGACGGGATAGCCGGGCGTGAAGTGGATCGAGGTGAGCGACTGCACGAGCCGGAGCAGGTTCTGGTAGTCGTGCCGGTTCCCGGCGCGACGACCGCCGTCCAGGTCGGCGACGTTCGGCGCGCTGTTGACCGCCGCGAACGACAGGTGATCACCGCCCATCACGAGATCGTGCGCGGGGTTGCGGGCGTGCAGCGTGAACTGAGCCGGCGCCGTGGTGATCAGCTCCTCGACGAGCGCCGGTTCGAACCGGACCATCTCGCCGTCGACGGTCGCGCCGGCGCCACCGAACACCGACCTGGTCTCGGGGTCGAGGACCTTCATGCCGAGCTCGCTCAGGATGCGCAGCGAGGCGTGGTGGATCGCCTCGACCTGGTCGTCGGAGACGAGCCGGGTCGGTTCCCGGCGCAGGCGGGGCTGGTCGAACGGCCGCTGCTCGGGAACGCGAGGGCGCGACACGTTTCGGTTTCGGCGCCGGCGTTGACCGCTCCGTGCGACGTTTGCGCCCACGGATCCCCCAATCCATGACGTAATTTCCGGTACGAGTGTTCCAGGCTACATCAACCGGCCGGCGATGGGCCGCTCGGGGACTCGGCGGTCAGCGGGGGCCGAGACGCAGGGTGGCCAGGTAGTCGTCGAGCGTCAGCGACGCGAATCCCTCAATGTGGAGCGCGTGGCGGGCGGTTGCGAGCTCGGGGCTCTCGACGGCGTCGACGAACGCCGCCCGCAGCTCGTCGGCGCGCGCGTCGCCGGCCGGCTTGCGCAGCGTGATCGCAGGGGTGGGGATCCGCGGGCCGATGCCGACCTGGCGGAGCCCGGCGACGAGGCCCGGCTCCTCGGCCGAGATCAGGGCCAGGCTCCACGCGTCGAGTGAGGCGACATCGGCCTCGCCCTTCGCGAGCGCGCGAAGGCTGTCGTGGTGAGCCGACGTGAACGTCACGTCGCCCGGCCACTCGGCGCCGGTGCCGACGGTGGCGGCGAGCAGGCTCAACCAGCCCGAGAGGCTGTCGGCGCTGTTGGCGACGGCCCGGCTGCGCGACGAGATCAGCTCGTGCAACGGCCGGTCGTGCGGCGTCAGGATCACGCTGCGGTAATACCCGTCGGCCGCGTCGGGGAGGTCGACGTCGAAGGCGCCGACGAGGTGCATGTCGTTGCGGTGCAGGGCCGCGAAGGGCCAGCCGCACACATGGGTGACCAGGCAATCCGCGTCGTACCAGCGGGCGTGCACGTCGCCCGACCGCGTGAGCCGGTCCGGCGTCCACGGTGCCCGGCGGTGCACGGCCGCCCACAGCTCGTCCCATGCCCACGCGACCGAGTCGAACGGATACATCCCGAGCTCGACGTGCGGGCCAGATGTCATGGACGTCCTCGCTGCGCCGTCGTCGTCATCACGGATGCGAAACCACTGGGCCGACCTCGTTGTTCCCGATGCTCGACCCGGCACCTGGCCCGGCGAGGCGGGCGAACGGGAGAGCGCGCTCCCATGCGGTCGCCCTTGCTGCACGTCTACTGCGTCGACTCGGCGATCGTCTGCCGCAGCCGCGCGACGGCGTCGGGATCGCCGGCGACCGACACGTGCTCGTCGGGCAACCGTCCCCACATCCAGAGGTCGAGGTCGAGCGCCGGCGCCTCGATCACGGTGTCGGCCCGATCGAGGTCGTCGATCCGTTCGAGCGCGGCGAGGTCGTGGTCCGTCCCGGTCGTGGGCGATGTTCCGGTCATGCGACCGAAGCGCAGCGACCAGGATCGGCCCGCGCCACCGGCGTCGAGCCGGATCGTGCCGGTTCCTCGCGTGAACGTGGCCCACGGCGGCACCCCGGTGAGCATCACGCCGACGAGCTCGTCGACGCCGTCGGCGCCGAGCGCAGGGTCGACCGTGGGCACCGGCTCGCCGACGGCGAGGAGGCCGTCGACGTGGTGCACCAGCGCTTCGTGCGACTGTCGGCGAACCGTGAACCCGACCGTCTGCTCGTCGGCCCAGCTCCAGGCATGCTCGGCTGGGTCGGCGTCGGTCAGCAGGCTCACCAGCCGACGACAGCGGTCGGCGAGCAGGTCGCCGAGCTCGTCATCGGCGGGTCGACTCGGCCGGTCGTAGGAGTCGGGCCCTGCGGGCCGGTTGCCGATCACGTGACACCAGAAGTCCTGTACCTCGGCCAGGTGCCAGACGAGGTCGGCGAGCCTCCAGTCGCCGCACGTCGGCACCGGCGTCGACGGCGAGTGGCGCCGGCCGAGCTCGGCGAGCCCGGCGCCGTGTCGTGCGATCACGGCGGGGCTCGTCGGGTCCGACCCATGCGCCGTGCCACGTGGCGTGTCATCTGCCGTGTCCCGTGGCGTGTCCCGCGTCATGGGTCGAGTGCTATCACGCCGTAGAGTCGAGCCCGGACCGGCGGGACGGTCGACCGGACGGGTATGACCGCCGACCCGGAACTCAGCACCATGCCGTGGACGAACGATTCGATCGAGACCGACCGGCTCCGACTGCGAGCGTTCCGTGAGGACGACAAGCCGGCGATCCTCGCGATGGCGTCCGACCCCGACGTGCGCCGGTACCTCGGTGGCCCCTTGCCGGCCGACGCCATCGACGCGATCCGGAAGTCGCCGGTCGGCGAACGGTGGGGCGTGTTCTGCATCGCCGACCTCGCGACCGACGTCGCGATCGGCAGGATCGGCTTCGGCCGCGATCGCGACGAGCTCGAGGTGTCCTACGAGCTGCTGACTGCGTCGTGGGGGCACGGGCTGGGCGCCGAGGCGGTGACGGCAGCGCTCGCGTGGGTGTGGGAGCACACCGACGACACCTCGGTGATCGCGGTCACCCAGTCGGCCAACGAGCCCTCGCTGCGCCTGCTCCGCCACCTCGGGTTCGGCTTGGAGCGGGAGTTCGAGGAGTTCGGCGCCGCGCAGTCGCTGCTCCGCCTCGATCGACCGCCCGCCGATCCGATCTGATCGGGCGATGGCACGATTGCGTCAGGTCCCACGATCCGAGGCGGACGAGCACTCGGTGCTGCCGCTGTACGACTACCTGTTCGGCGACCGGGACCCGGTCGCCGAGCCCGGCACGGCCACCGGCTCGCCGGGGGACTGGTGGACGGTGTTCGCGCTCGTCCCCGACATCTTCCGCCACTGCGTCGGCGGCTTCCGCGTCTACCGCAGCTCGAGCCGGCAGCTCGACCCGCTGCTGCGCGAGCTCGGTCAGACCAGGGCGGGGTGGTTGACCGCCAGCCAGTTCGTGTACTCCCAGCACTGCAAGAGCTGCCGCGGACTGGGGATGGCCGAGGAGAAGATCGCGGCGATCCAGGCGTGGGAGGTGGCCGACTGCTTCGACGATCGCGAGCGGGCGCTGCTCGCCTACACCGACTACCTCGTCGATCAGCACGGCCGGGTGCCCGACGCCGTGTTCGACGCGCTGCACGAGCACTTCTCCGACGAGGAGATCCTGGAGTTCACGTACATCACCGGCCTCTACTTCATGCACGCGGTCATGACGAGGGCGCTGCGCCTCGAGTTCGACGACCGCGACGACCCGATCACCGAGGTACCTGCGCCCGACGGCTTCGACGCCGAGGCGTTCGCGAGCGAGTAGCTCACGACCGGGCCGTCACGCCCCGGGCGTTCGCCGACCGGCCGAGCCGGACCGAGCCGGATCGAGCCGGATCGAGCCGGATCGAGCCCGTCGGGCTCGCCGCCTGACCGAGCTCGCCGTCCCTGCTCTGTTTCGACGCTCGCTCCGTGGCCACCTCTCCGGTCTGGGTACCGTCGCGACATGGGAACGTCGGCGAACCAGCGGTTCGAGCTGCGTGGCGTGAACCACATCGCGCTCGTGTGCTCCGACATGGCGCGGACGGTCCGGTTCTACCGAGACGTGCTCGGCATGCCGCTCGTCAAGACGATCGAGCTGCCGAACGGCGCGGGACAGCACTTCTTCTTCGACATGGGCAACGACGACTGCCTCGCCTTCTTCTGGTTCACCGGGGCCGGCCCGACGCAGCCGGGGGTCTCGAACGCGCCCGGGCTCCCCGACGCGGTCGACATCACCACGGCGCACGGGTCGATGAACCACCTCGCGTTCGACGTGCCGCTCGAGCGGTTCGAGGAGTACCGGCAGCGGCTGATCGACGCCGGAGTCGAGGTCAGCATGGTCCTCGACCACGACGACAGCGAGTACCAGGTCGCACCCGAGTTCCACCCGGGCGTGTTCGTCAGGTCGTTCTACTTCCGCGACCCCGACGGCATCCTGCTCGAGTTCGCGGCGTGGACGAGGGAGATGGGTCGCCCCGACGACGTCGCGGTGCTCCCCGTCGACGCCGACGGGAACCACGTCGACGTCTGAGCGCGCCCACACCCGCAGGCACGCGAACGAGGCGGCGTTCGCCGGTCGGGGGCTCGGCAGGGCGCCCGTTGGTGCCTACGATCGCAGGTCGTGGCACATCCGAAGATGTTCGACGACGACGATCCGTACCTCGCGAGGGTGCGCCAGATCGCATCGACGTTTCCCGGGAGCGCCGAGAAGGTCTCCCACGGTCGGCCGGCGCTCTACACCACGAAGGTGTTCGCCTACTACGGGGGTTCGCTGAAGGTCGACGGGGAGTGGGTGCAGCACCCGCACTCGCTCGTGCTGCTCCCCGACGCCGACGACCGCCAGGCGCTGCTCGAGGACGAGCGGGTCTACGCCCCGGCCTACCTGGGCCCGTCGGGCTGGATCGGCGTCGATCTCGACGACGACACCGATTGGACGGAGGTGACCGAGCTCCTCGACGCGTCCTTCCGGCTGACCGCGCCCAAGCGGCTGGTCGCCGAGCTCGATTCGGACGGCTGACGCCGAGGTCACCGAGCGCAGCGAGCCGCCCGTCTGTCAGAGGCCGAGGCGTGGGCGCAGGTACGCGCCGATCTTCGCGACCGCCTCGTCGGCCTCGGGCATCCGGCCGGCCGCGAACTGGAAGACGTGCTGCATCTCGGGGAAGACCTCGCTCGTCACGTCGACGCCCGCCTCCTCGGCCTTTGCGACGATCCGGACCGTGTCGTCGAGGAGCGTCTCGTCGCCGCCGACCTGGATGTAGAGCGGAGCCAGGCCCGAGTAGTCGGCGTAGATCGGCGCCGCGAGCGGGTCCTTCGCGTCGCCACCCGCCAGGAACATCATCGCCATGGCCTGCAGCATCTCGAGGCCGACGAGCACGTCCTTGTCGGCGTTGGTGGTCATCGTGCCGCCGAGCCCTTCGAGGTCACCCCACGGGCTGATCGGGACGGCAGCGGCCGGCTGACCGAGATCCCGGTCGCGCAACGACAACATCGTCGTGATCGTCAAGCCGCCGCCGGCGGAGTCACCGGCGATCGCGATGTGGCGGTCGTCGAAGCCCTGCGAACGGAGCCAGAGGAACGCACGGACGGCGTCCTCGACGGGCGCTGGGTGGGGGTGCTCGGGCGCCAACCGGTAGTCGAGGTTGAGCACGCGGCAGCCGATCGCCTTCGCGAGGTGGCCGGTCAGGTTCGTGTAGTACTTGGCGGCACCGATGACGTAGCCGCCACCGTGGACGTAGAGCAGCACGCGATCGGTCGCGCCGCCGTCGGCGTCGGCCCAGATGGCGGGGATGCCGTCGACGTCGACGTCGGTCCAGCTGACGCCACTAGGCGGTCGCCCGATGTCACCGAGCGTCTCGTACGCCGCCCGCATCTCGTCCAGCTCGGGCGGCGGATCGGTCTGCAGCGCCTCGGCGAACGCCTGCAGCTCGACCTTGATCGCCTCGGCCTCGGTACTCGCCATGACAGCCCCCTCTCGGTCGGCGGAACCAGGCGCGCGACCGTACCAGCGATCGGGTGGCGCGCCGGACGTCATCGTCGTGCGGTGCGCGCTCGGCGAGAGTCGGCTGTGCCGTGGAGCGTCGTCGTGCGCCGCCGAGCCCGTCGTGCGCGGTCGAGCCCGTCGTGCGTCGTCCAGCGGTGCACGGGAGCAGGCCGTTCCTGCGACCTCGCGGCGACCTTGTGCCGGAGGGCCCTACTCCTGCGTCAGCCCGGGCCGGAGACTGGAATCGATGCGGAGCTCGAGAATCGCCATGTGCGCGATGTGCACCATGGCGCTCGTCGTCGCAGCGTGCACCGGCGACGACGCCAGCGCTCCTGCAGCCGAGGACACGACGACGCCGATCACGGCCACCACCTCCACCATCACGGCGACGGCATCGGCGACGACCACCTCCACCACGGCCGCGTCGACGGCACCGGAGGTCGAGCCCGCGAGCGATCTCCCGTGGTGGAACGACCGGGTGTTCTACGAGGTGTTCGTGCGGTCGTTCAAGGACTCCGACGGTGACGGCATCGGCGACCTCGCCGGGCTGACGGCGTCGCTCGACTACCTCAACGACGGCGACCCGGCGACGACCGACGACCTGGGTGTCACCGGCATCTGGCTGATGCCGATCTCCCCGTCGCCCTCTTACCACGGCTACGACGTCACCGACTACCGCGAGATCAACCCGGACTACGGCACGATGGACGACTTCACGGCGTTCCTCGCGGCTGCCCACGAGCGCGGCATCGCCGTCCTCATCGACCTCGTGATCAACCACAGCTCGCGCGAGCACCCCTGGTTCGAGGCCGCACTGGCGGGTGACCCCGACGACGCCGACTGGTACCTGTGGGCGGACGAGGACCCGGGCACGCCCAGCCCGTGGCACGGCGGACCGATGTGGCACCCGGCCGGCGATCGGTTCTACTTCGGCCTGTTCTGGGAGGGCATGCCCGACCTCAACCTGGCCAACCCGGAGGTCACCGCCGAGCTGCGCGACGTGGCTCGCTTCTGGCTCGACGACGTCGGCGTCGACGGGTTCCGTCTCGACGCGGCGAGGCACCTCATCGAGGACGGCGCGACGGTCAGCGACACGCCCGCCACCGTGGCCTGGCTGGAAGGTTTCAACGACTACGTCGACTCGATCGCTCCCGATGCGCTGGTGCTCGGCGAGGTGTGGAGCCCGACGGCCGAGGTCGCCGCCTACGTCCCCGACGCGCTCGACCTCGCCTTCGAGTTCGAGCTGACCGAGCTGGGCGGCGCGGCGTTCGGGGCACAGGACGCCCGGGTGTTCGAGGACGCGATGGCGACGGTGGAGGCCTCGTATCCCGAGCTGCAGTGGGCGACGTTCCTCACCAACCACGACATGAACCGGATCATGAGCGAGGTCGGCGGCGACGTGCGCCTGGCGAAGAACGCTGCGGCATGGCTGCTGACCAGCCCGGGCGTGCCGTTCGTGTACTACGGCGAGGAGGTGGGGCTCCAGGGGGTGAAGCCCGACGAGCGGATCCGCACCCCGATGCCGTGGAACGCCGATGCGCCCGGTCTCGGGTTCACGACCGGAACGCCGTGGGAGCCGCCGTTCGAGGGCTACGAGGTGTTCAACGTCGCCGACCAGACCGATGTGGACGATTCGCTGCTGTCGCATTACCGGTCGCTGATCCAGTTCCGCGCAGCGAGCGCCGCGCTGCGGCGCGGTGAGACGGTGCCGGTCGACGTCGACCTCGACACGGTGATGGCGTATCTCCGGACCGACGGCGACGAGCACGTGCTGGTGTTGCTCAACCTCGCTCCCGACCATGCCGTCGGCCCGGTGCTCGATCTGCCGAGCGGCCCGCTCGCGGGCGTCGCCGGTGTCGTGCCGGTGGTCGGGCCACCGGCACACGCGCCGCAGATCAACGCCGCCGGCGGGTTCGCCGCGTACGAACCGCTCGAGTCGATCCCGCCCTACGGGTTCCTGGTGCTCGAGCTCACGTCCGACCCGTCGCCGCCGCCACCCGACACGACGACCACCACGACCACGATCGTCGCCGCCACCGCGGCCGACGTCGCGGTGGTGGAGCGGCTGTACGAGCTGACGGGCTCGTTCGATACGGCGGCGCTGGCGGACCTGTTCGCTCCGGATGCCGTGCTGTACGACGGCGGTGGGACGTTCCGGCTGTCCGACCCGTTGCCGCCCGAGGCCGGGTTCGACCAGAGCTGGGACTGGGACGGCGACGGCGTCGTCACGGTCGGTGACGTCGTGGGCGTTCAGATCGGCTGGGGCGCCGCGCTGACCAGCGAGGTCGAGGCGTCCTGCGCACCGGACGGTGCGACCGTCGTGTGCGAGGTCCGCTCGGAGGATCCGTTCGGCTCGGCCGCCGGCATCGAACCGCAGCCGGTGCGCGAGCGCTACCGCGTCGAGGGCGGTGTGATCGTCGAGTTGCTCGGCCAGGAAGGGGAGCCGACGCCGGCCGCGCAGGAACAGGCGTGGTTGGAGCAGTTCGCCGTGTTCGAGCAGTGGGCGGCCGACACCCATCCCGACGACTTCGGCGTGGCGTTCGCCGGGCCGTGCTGTGTCGGCACCCCCGAGGCGCTGTCGCCGGCGCCGGAGGCGATCGAGGTCGTGGCTCGGCTGGTGACCGACTGGGCGGCCACGCTCGGCGAGAACTGACACGCAGGTACACACGCTCCGCCGGCGCCGCCGGCAGCCCTCCCGCTGTGTCGGCGACCCCGCCATGGCGATCTGCCGAGCCGGCTACTCGCCGAACCGGGTCCTGAGCCAGTCGGACAGGAGCGTCCAGTAGCCGGGAGTCGGCAGCCCGATCCCGTGGCCGACGTCGGGGACGACGACGATCGTGGCGTCGTCGTTGCCGGCCTCGGCGAGGTACTGCTCGAAGAGCCGAGGGCTCTTGGAGCTGTCGACGTTCAGGTCGTGCTCACCGAAGATCGCCAGCACCGGCACGCGGACCTCGGTCAGGAAGTCGGCCGGATCGGTGCGCAGGAGCGCGTCGGTCTGCGCTCGCACAGCAGCGAGCTGGTCGACGGTGATGTCGTTGGGGAGGCTCTCGAGCTGTGGGATGTACAACTCGCGCAGCACGAGCTCGGAGGCCCAGGGTTCGTCCTGGACCTCGGTCAGGATCTCGATCACGAGCGGCACGCTCGCCACCGGACCGACGTCGCCCTCGTCGTACACGAGCTCTGCCATCGTCGCCCAGGGGCCGTCGCCGAGCTCGGCCATGGCCGCCTCGTTGTCGTCGCGGTAGATCGGTTCGATCAGCTGCCAGTCGATCATCAGGCGTCCGAACACCACCGCCTTCGCGACGTCGTCCTCGGCCAGGCCGGCCGCCCTGGTCTGGGACTCGATGCCGTACACCTGCTGTTGCTCGACCGTCTGGCCGGAACCGGCGACCGAGACGAGGAACGCCACCTCGTCGGGGTATCGGGCAGCGGTCATCGCCATCACCCACGGGCCCTGGCTCCATCCCAGGAGGCCGACCGCATCAGGGTCGATCTCCGAGCGCGACGCCACGAACCGCATCGCGGCGAGGGTCTCGTCGACGCGCTGCTCGAGCGACGGGAAGCCGCGGCTCCCGCCCGACCGGCCGACGCCCGGCGGGTCGTACCTGAGCACGGCGAAGCCCTCGCCAGCCAGCTGGTGGGCGTGGTCGACGAACGTGCGCGTCGTCGCGCCCGACCGGATCCCGAATTCGTCGCCCGACCCCGAGACGAGCACGATCGCCGGTATCAGCGCCGCGTCCGGGTCCGGCTCGGGAGGCAGCGTCAGCACCCCGAACAGCTCGTCGCCGTCGAAGGAGAATTGGACCTCCTCGTCGCGCCACGATGAGACTGCGCTGGGCGTGTCGACGGTGGTCGCGCTGACGGCGGACTCCGTCGCGATCGGCCCGGCCCCGGTGGTGCCGGCGACGGTGGTACCGGCGGTGGCGTGGTTGGCGCCTGACTCGGGAGCCGCAGGCTGCCTCGCCGGGAGCTCGGGTACGGCAGGCTCGGACGCCACGGGCTCGGACTCGCTGCCGCCACACCCCACCATGAGGACCGCCGACGACACGACCAGCGACGACCCGACCAGCGACGACCCGACCAGCGACATCGCCAGCGACGTCGCGCTCCCGAGACAGCCGTGCCGACCGCTCACACCTCTACTCACGCGCACGATCGGTTCGGCGGCAAGTGCCGTTCGTCGCACCAACTCGCCGACGTCGCCCGCACGTCGCCCGCACGTCGCCCGGCCGTCGACGGGATCGTCGGCAGACCTCGCCAGGACGTCACCGATCGTCACACGACGTCGTCTGGCTCGTCGGCCGCCCTCGAGCTCGCGTATTCATGAACACGCGTCGGGCCGGCGTGACTAGCGTCGTGGTCGAGCGCGAGCGAGGAGGGCCATCCCATGAGTCTCTGGGGACCGCTGCACGACCGGTACGCCGACGAACGGCCGAGGAAGATCCTGGCCCTCGATGGCGGGGGCATCCGTGGGATCCTGACGCTGGAGATCCTCAAGGAGATCGAGTCGGTGCTGCGCGAGCGCACCGGGCAGCCGGATCTGGTCCTGTGCGACTGGTACGACTACGTCGGTGGCACCAGCACCGGGGCGATCATCGCCGCCGGCCTCGCCCGCGGCATGTCGGTCGACGAGCTGCTCGGTTTCTACGAGCAGAGCGGCAAGGAGATGTTCGACAAGCGCAGCATCTTCCACCGCTGGAAGAGCCTGTACGAGGACGGTCCCCTGCAGCGGCAGCTCCGCGCGACGTTCGGCAAGGACACCACGCTGGAGCCCGAACACCTCCGCTGCCTGTTGCTCGCGGTCACGAGGAACACGACGACCGACTCGCCGTGGCCGATCTCGTCGAACCCGCTCGCGAAGTACAACCACCCGGATCGGCCCGACTGCAACCTGCGGATCCCGTTGTGGCAGCTCGTCCGGGCCAGCACGGCGGCCCCGATCTTCTTCCCGCCCGAGCGGGTCGAGTGGGACCCGTCCGACGACGACAAGACGTTCGTGTTCGTCGACGGCGGCATCACGCCGTACAACAACCCCGCCTTCCTGCTGTACCGCATGGCGACCGAGCCCGCCTACCGGCTCGGGTGGGCCAGCGGTGAGTCGCAGCTGCTGATCACGTCGGTCGGCACCGGGGCGGCGCCGAACGTCCAGGACAACGTCGACGACCCCGAGAAGAACCTCGTGTCCAACCTGGCCGGCCTGCCGGGCGACCTGATGTACGCCTGCTCGGTCGACCAGGACACCAACTGCCGGACGACGGGCCGGTGCGTGCACGGCGACCGGCTCGACGGTGAGATCGGCGACCTGATCCCGCACCGCGAGCATCCCGACGGGACGACCCAGACGATCCCGCTGAGCGAGGACCTCGGTCGGGCGTTCCTCTACGCCCGCTACAACGCCGAGCTCACCGAGGAGGGTCTCGGCGCGCTCGGCGTGACCGGCATCGATCCCGAGCAGGTCGCGCAGCTCGACGCCGTCGACGCGATGGACGACCTCCGGCGCATCGGTCGTGCGGTCGCTGCGAACGTCGACGCCAGCCACTTCGGCACGTTCCTGGACTGATCGGACCAACTCGATGCGCGCCTTCATCATCCGACCGTTCGGCGAGAAGGAGGGGGTCGACTTCGATGCGGTCGACGAGCAGCTGATCGGTCCCGCCCTCGACGCCCAACCCGAGCGGCCCGAGGGTCGCACCACCGGCGACATCGTCAGCGCCGGCAACATCCGCACCGACATGTTCGAGCAGATCCTGATCGCCGACCTCGTCATCGCCGACGTGTCGATCCACAACGCCAACGTCTTCTACGAGCTCGGCATCCGACACGCGTTGCGCGACAAGAAGACGGTGCTGATCCGCTCTCGGGTGGAGGGCCACGACGTCCCGTTCGACCTGAGGACCGATCGCTACATCGAGTACGAGCACACCGATCCCGGGGCGGCGCTCGAGCGGCTGACCGAGGCGATCCGGCAGACGATCGCCGCCAACGAGTCGGACAGCCCGGTCTTCGAGCTGCTGCCGAACCTCACCCCGGTCGACCCGAAGCGCATGCTCGTCGTGCCGCAGGGGTTCTCCGAGGAGGTCGGCCACGCCGCGGTCAACGGCGACCAGGGCCGGCTGCGCCTGCTGGCCGCGGAGGCCGCCGGGTTCTCGTGGGAGGTCGGGGGACTGCGGCGGGTGGGCTCGGCCCAGTACGGGCTCCGGGACTGGGACGCGGCCAAGGAGTCGCTCGAGTCGGTGACGAAGCTGTTCCCGAACGACGTCGAGGCCAACACGCTGCTCGGCACGGTCTACCAACGGCTCGGGGATCTGGCGCGCTCGTCGCAGGCGATCGACCGCGTGCTCGGCTCTGCCGAGCCGACGCCGTTCGAGCGTGCCGAGGCGCGTGCGCTCCAGGCCCGCAACACCAAGACGAGCTGGGAGGGCGACTGGAGCTCGCTGCCCGATGTCGAGGCGCGGGGCGTCGCGGCCCTTCGCTCGGGGCACCTCGACGCCTGTACCACGGGTTACGAGCACGCGTTCGCGGAGGACCGGAATCACTTCTACTCCGGCGTGAACGCGCTGGCGATGCTGCAGGTGACGATCGCCCTGGCCGAGGCCCATCCCGGCGTCTGGGCCGAACGTGTCGACGTCGACGACGAGGACGAGGACGACGACGCTGCGGGCCGCGCGCTGCGCAGGTTGGTCCGACGCGCCGACGAGCTCGCGGCCGCCGTCAAGCTCTCGATCGCGTCGGGGATCGAGCGCCTCCAGCGCGAGCAGAGCGACGAGCTGGTCTGGGCGAAGGTGTCCGAGGCAGACCTCAAGTTCCTGACGTCGACGAAGGAGAAGCGCGTCGCCCAGGCCTACCGCGAGGCGCTGGCGGGCGCGAAGGACTTCGTGGGCGCGGCCGCTCGCAAGCAGGTCGCGCTCTACGGCGAGCTCGGCCTGTTCGAGAGCAACACGCGCGAGATCCTGGACCTGATCCCCGAGCCGAAGCAGTCCGTCCAGCAGGGCCGGCGGGTCGTGCTGTTCACGGGCCACCGCGTCGATGCGGCAGAGCGAGCCGAGCCGCGCTTCCCGCCCGACAAGGAGGACATGGCGCGGGAGTGGATTCGCGCGGCCGTGGCTGCCGAGCAGGAGCGGGCCGGCGGTGCGCCACTGCTGGGGATCGCCGGGGGCGCGTCGGGTGGCGACATCCTGTTCCACGAGGTGTGCGCCGAGCTGGGCATCGAGTCGCGCATGTTCCTCGCGCTGCCGCAGCCGGACTTCATCGCTGCCTCTGTCGCGGATGGCGGGCCCGACTGGGTGCGCCGCTTCAACGACCTGCAGCCGACGACGAAGCCGGAGCTGCTCCACGACGGCGACGACCTCCCGCCCTGGCTGCGCAGCAAGCAGGACTACAACATCTGGCAGCGCTCGAACCTCTGGATGCTCCACACCGCGTTCGCGCTCGGCGAGCGCGTGGTGTTGATCGCGCTCTGGAACCGGGCGCCCGGCGACGGCGCCGGCGGCACGCAGGACATGACCGAGCGCGCCCAGGAGCGTGGTGCCCGCGTCGAGATCCTCGAGGCGCTGAAGCTCGTCGAGTGAGCCGACCGCGCCGATGACCTGACCTCGGTCGAGCGTCCGCCGGCCCCCGACGACCGACTCGCCCGCGACGGCGGGTCCCCACTACGACTGGGTCCGTGATCGAGCCCGCGACCCTCGATGCCCGGCGCCTCGCGTTCGACGACGCGGCCGCGGTGCAAGAACACTTCCACGCCCACGGCTGGACCGACGGTCTGCCGGTCGTGCCGCCCACCCCGGATGCGGTCGGCGCTTGCCTCGACTGGGCGCTGCTCGACCCCGACCACCTGATCGGCGTCGAGCCGGTTCGCCAACGGGCTGTCACCGCCGAGAAGGTGGCGATCAACGCCGTGATGGCGGGGTGCCTCCCGATGCACTTCCCGGTGGTCGTGACCGCGGTGACAGCGATGCTCGCCGAGCCGTTCCTCCTCCACGGCGCGACCGCCAGCACGGGTGGCTGCGGGCTCCTCGTCATCGTCAACGGGCCGATCCGCCGCGAGATCGGCATGAGTCCCACGTTCAACGCCGTAGGGCCGAGCGACCGTGCGAGCACGAGCGTCGGGCGGTCGCTGCGGCTCGTGCTCGGCAACGTGCTCGACGTGCGGCCGGGTGACATCGACCGCTCGACGCTCGGTCATCCCGGCAAGATCAGCTACTGCATCGCCGAGGACGAGGAGCACACACCGTGGTCGGCGATCGCCGCCGAGCGACTCGGCGACCCCGACGTGTCGGCGGTGACGGTGATGGCGGCGATGGGGCCTCGTCAGGTGATGAACGAGTGGACGACCGATCCCGCCGAGATCCTCGACACCTACGTCGCCGAGATCCGGGCCAACATGCGGCACTACTCGATCTGGGCCGGCAACTACGCGATCGTCGTCCCACCGCAACTCCGGGCGCACTTCGACGCCGCCGGGTGGTCGAAGGCCGACGTGCGCGCATACGTGTTCGAGCACGCTCGAATCCACCGGCGCGAATGGGCCGACTGCGGCAAGGCGAACGCGATCGGCGACAAGGGCGATCGCGAGTACGCGGCCCTCACCGCTCCGGACGATCTCCTCGTCATCGCGGCGGGCGGCCCGGCCGGCGGCTTCGGGGCCGTCATCCCGCCGTGGCTCGGCGCCAAGTCACGAGCGGTCACCGTCCCGATCGGCGCCTGCGTCGACTGTTGATGTTCGGGCTTCGCCGGAGCGACCGGGTCGGATCCGGCTCCGCCGACCGAGCTCGCCGCCTCCGCAACGGCGCCCACCGCCTCCGCTTCGCTTCGACGCTCGCCCGCCGAGCACCATCCACGACGAGCACCATCCACGACGTCCGAGAGGAGCGCCATGGCCATCGAAGTCCTCGATCCCACGTACGACGAGTCGGCGCCGGAGCTGCGGGTGGCACCCCGCCCGGATCGGCTCGACGGGCTGACCGTCGGGATCGTCTCCAACGGCAAGCACGGCACCGTCCCGTTCTTCGATGCGCTCGCCGTCGAGCTGCGCGACCGGTACGGCGTGGCCGAGGTCGTGCGGGTCGTCAAGCCGAACTACAGCGCGCCCGCCGGCGACGAGATCCTCGATCAGGCCCGGCGGTGGCAGGCCCTCGTCGCCGGGATCGGCGATTGAGGCAGCTGCTCGTCGTGCAGTCTGCACGACGCCGTGTCCGGTGAGCGGCTGGGTGTCCCGTCGGTCGCCGTCATGACGGACCGCTTCGTCTCCGCAGCGGAGCTGATGAGCAGCGTCCTCGGCGCGCCCGGGTACCGCTTCGTGACCGTCGACCACCCGATCAGCAGCGCCTCGGCCACGGAGCTCGCCGCCGCGGCCCGCACGGCAGCCGCCGAATGTGTCGCGCTCCTGACGGCGACCGCGACGAGCCCGACCGCCTCGGGCCCGGAGACCGGGGCCTCCTGACCCGACCAGCCTGCGCCGCCCGTCGGTGACGGCGCCGTGGCTGCGCGACGCAGCTCAGCGGCAGGTGTTCGTCATCGTGCCGACGCCGTCGATCGTGGTGGTGATGACGTCGCCGGGGGTGAGGAACTTGCCCTGGGCAGCGCCGACGCCCTCGGGTGTGCCGGTGAAGATGAGGTCGCCGGGAGCGAGCGTGAGGATGCCCGAGATGTACTCGATCAGCGCCGGCACGTCGAAGATGAGGTCCGAGGTGTTGCCGTCCTGACGGCGCTCGCCGTTGACGTCGCAGGTGATCGCGAGGGCGTCGCGGTCGGCGAGCGCATCGGGTGACACGAGGACGGGGCCGATCGGGCCGTAGCCGTCGCGGGACTTGCCGAGCCCGAAGTGCGGCGGCTCGGCAGCGAACTGGACCTTCCGGTCGGAGATGTCCTGCCCGCAGGTGACCCCGGCGACGTGATCCCACGCGTCGGCGGCGGCGATGTCGCGCCCGGCCGTGCCGATGACGACCACGAGCTCGGCCTCGTAGTCAGCGGCGTTCGACCGCAGCTCGACCTCGGCGGTGGGGCCGGCGATGCAGCTCGGGTACTTCGCGAAGACGACCGGGTTGGGCGGGAGGTCGCGGCCCGACTCCTCGGCGTGGGCGCGGTAGTTGAGGCCGATGCCGAACGAGTTGCGCGGTCGGGGGACCGGCGGGCCCAGCGTGACGTCGGCGAGCGCGCCCGTCGGTTCGAGGTCGCCGAGCCGGCCGGCGAGCTCGTGGAGGGCGGCGCAGTGCGCGATGGCGTCCATCGGATCGGGGCCGATCGTGCGTTCGGGCGCCGTGGACGTGGCGGCGATGTCGTGGTAGTGGTCGCCGTCGACGAGCGCGGCGCGACCGTGGACATTGGCGAGACGAAAGCTCATGGATTGCTCCTCGGAGTCGTACGGGTGATGGATTCGGAGACGGTGAGGGGGACGGAGATGGAGACGGAGAGGTGATGGATTTCGTGACAGAGACGGAGACGGCGACGGCGACGGAACCGGTGGACCTCGTGCTGGTGGTTCGGCAGGCCTCGACCGCCGAACGCCGGCCAGTAGCGTGCCACACCGATGGGCTGGAGCCGTGAGCCGCAGCATGATCGTGGTCGTGAATCGAGACGTCGATGACCGGTCGGATCGAGCCGTGAGCCGCGGCGTGCACGTGGCCGTGAACTGCGCCGTGCACAACCCGTGGGATGGAGCCGTCAGCTGCGGCGTGGATGACCGGTGGGATGGAACTGCGAGCCGCGGCGTGAACGTGGCCGTGGACCGCGGCGTGGACGACCAGCGTGGCGGGTGAGTCGGTGGATCCCGTCGTGCAGCGAACGCGCCACGCCCGCGGCCGTCACGCGGGCGAGGCGACGCTGGCACAGACGTTCGTCTTTCCGCGCGGCGTGACCGCGGCGGCGATCGGTGAGGTGTTGCGATCGGCGTCGCTCGTCGGCGCCGACTCGATCTTCGGCGACCGGCCGGGGGAGGAGGTGCCCGCCGAGGCGGGCACGCGGCACCTGCACGGCTTCTCGCCGGTGCCGGGCTTCCGCTTCGACGTCGAGGTGACCGAGCGCGAGCCGGGCGTGCTCGTGGCCTCGTTCGCGCAGCCCGACCGCCGGACGCCTTACCTGCAGGGCGACGCCATGTGGCTGCTCAGCGACGGCGCGGCCGAGGGCGCCGGTGCGGTCTTCGAGGAGGAGATCAACACCGGGCGGGCGCGTGTCGCGAAGGCGACACCGCTCTCCGGGCCGCGACCGTCGCTGCGACGCTGGTTGTTCTTCCGCGTCGGCCACGCCCAGGTCATGCGCGACGCCGCCAACCGGATCGCCCGCCTGGCGGGCGCCGGCTGACGATCCGCCCGCCCGGGCCGGCCTCAGCGGTCGAAGCCCGCGGTGTGGGTGGCGAACTGGCCGCCCAGCTGCATCTGCTCGGTCGCCTGCTTCATCTCGTCGGGGACGTCGCCGAGGAAGAAGAACGGTCCCGGTGTGGCGATCGCGAGCAGTTGGGGGAAGTGGCCCGCGGCGGTGGTGCTCAGGTGGAAGCCCATCGCCGCCGCGTCGGTGAACTCGTCGCGGACGTAGAGGGCGTTCTCCTCCTCGGAGGCATAGACGTGGACGGCCTCGGCGCCCGGCTCGTTCTGCTCCATCGCGTCGGTGACGTCGGCGTAGATCGACGTGAGCTCGTCGAGCTTGCCCGGTTGGGCGGTCCACTTGTAGACGACGGTGATGTGGTTGCTGTCCATGTCCTGCTCCTGCTGATGGTTGTTGCCGTGTGGCTTGAGTAACTGTTCGGTTACTTGTGAGCAAGGTAATCAATCAGTTACCCTGTGTCAAGACGCAGCAGCGAGAAACCTGGAGATTCGATGAGCGGCGTGAAGCAGTACGACCGGACCGAGTTGATCGACCTCGCGATCGAGCTGTTCCGGCGCCAGGGCTTCAA
>JAAUYD010066899.1_pt1 | contig 22792 bp, 17 predicted proteins | sample 7278101 | NCBI WGS metagenome assembly JAAUYD01 (sample SAMN14350128, study PRJNA611818) | marine sediment metagenome | isolation source: surface marine sediment (0.6m) | place: French Polynesia: Moorea | collected 2018-08
AACGTACACACGAGCGGTATGTTGTTCATTACACCTTCCATTCTTTCCTCCATTCAGTGGTTAGCGTGAAATCGTGGTTTGCGGTGAAACCGATTCATGGCCTCCTTTGCACCGTCGCAAAGGATCACTTCGACGGCCGCGATGGCCTGTGACAGAAATGGCTCCAAGGCGTGACGCTGGTCGGCGTCAAATTCACCCAGAACGTATTCCACCACCCCAATGTCGGCATCAGGCCGCCCGACGCCCATTCGCACCCGTATGAATCGGTCGGTCCCCAGGGCGTCGATTAGGGACCTCAATCCATTGTGTCCTCCATCCCCCCCTTTCTCTTTGATTTTCAATCTTTGATAAGCAAGGTCAATGTCATCGTGGATGACGACCATATCCTCGCAATGCGTCCCGTAGGATTGACAAATGTCATTAACCGGACCGCCGGTCCGGTTCATGTAGGCCATGGGTTTGACTGCCAAAACGGGGATACCGGCGACTCGCCCCTCGGCAATGTCGGCGTTGGCGCGACTGCTTCGGGCAACCAGCCCATGCTTCTGCACCAGCCTGTCAATGGCCAGGAATCCGATATTGTGACGGGTCGCGGCGTATGCCGGTCCCGGATTACCGAGACCGACGATCATAACCATTCGGCGATCACCCATTTCGGTGCTGGCTGCCCGCATCGTTGTCCAGAGGGGCCGCCGCCAGCCGAACTACTCGGCTGCCGGTTCTTCAGTGCCTTCGACGTCCTCGGCCACCTCTTCACCCTCCAACACTTCTTCCTCTTCTTCGACCTCTTCCTCCTCTTCGGCCTTGGGACTGAGGACGGTCAAGATAGTGAAGTTGACGTCGGTGGGGATCTCGATATCTTCCTCCAATTCGAGCTCTTCAACGTGAAGCGAGTCGCCGATTTCCAAATCGGTAATATCGACCGTTATGTTTTCTGGAATCTGATCGGGAAGAGTGAGCACTTCCAGTTCCCGGCGAATGATCTGCAGCATGCCGCCCATCTCGACACCGGCGCTCTTGCCGGTGGTTACCACCGGAACCATGACCTTGATTTTCTGGTCCATGGTTACTTTATACAGATCCAGGTGCAGCAGATTATGGGAGACGGGATGCTTCTGCATCTCTTTAATCATCACCTTGCTGGTGCCGTCGACACCTTCGATTTGCAATTTGAGAAGCTTCTGAGAAACCGCGCCGGATTTGAAGATGGGGTCAAGATCCGCTTGGTCGATGGTCAGTTTGAGCGGCTCGGTTTTGGGTCCGTATAGAACGGCGGGAATTTTGCCATCCCGCCGCAAGACTCTTGATGGCCCGTTACCTACGGTCTCACGCGGGGTTGCTTTCAGGTTCATGATTTCCAACGATCTGTTCCTCCTTAAAGAATATTACACAAACAGGGAAGTCACCGAATCCCCGGTGTAGCTTCGGATAATGGCTTCACCAACCAAATTGGATATGGAAAGCACTTTGATTTTGTTGCATTCCGCCGCCCTGTCGTTCAGCGGAATCGTGTCGGTACAGACGATACTGGTAATCGGGGAGTTATTGATTCGGTCCACGGCGGGTCCGGACATCACCGCATGCGCACAGCAGGCGTGAACCTCCCGAGCACCGCGCTCAATGATAGCATTCACCGCCTCGGTAAGGGTACCGGCTGTGTCGATCATGTCGTCCTGGATGACGACGGTCTTGTCGGTCACGTCGCCGATTACCGCCATGGCCTGGGCTTGGTTGGGGGCTGACCGCCGCTTGTCAACGATGGCCAGACCGGCATCGAGCCGTTTGGCGAATGCACGGGCTCGTTCGACACCACCGGCATCGGGAGAAACGATCACCAGGTTGTCATTGAAATTGGTTTTGATGTAATCCAGCAGCACCGGTGCCGCATAAAGGTTGTCGACAGGAATATTGAAAAAACCCTGGATCTGACCGGCATGCAGATCCATCGTAATTACGCGGGTGGCACCGGCCGTGGTCAACAGATCGGCCACCAGTTTGGCGCTGATTGGTACTCGAGGGGCTACTTTTTTATCTTGCCGGGCATAGCCGTAGTAAGGAATGACGGCGGCAATTCGTCTGGCCGAAGCCCGTTTCAAGGCGTCCACCATCAAAAGCAGTTCGACCAGATTGTCATTCACTGGATCACAGGTGGATTGAATAACGAACACATCTTTGGTGCGGACGTTTTCGTCGATCTCGATCTGAATCTCGCCGTCGCTGAAACGCTTGACGACGGCACCGCACAGGGGCATGTCCAGGTATTCGCTGATTTTAAGGGCCAGATCCGGATTGGAATTTCCAGAAAAGATGCAAAAGTTGGGTTTGCTGGGTGTCACTTTGCGACCGCCACTCCTATTACATGGGTATTGGCTGGGGCGGGAGGATTCGAACCTCCGAATGCAGGAACCAAAATCCTGTGTCTTTCCACTTGACGACGCCCCAGCAGTAAATGCCGGCATCCTCCATGCCAAAAACAGGCGATATCCGCCCTCTAGATCAACAGATCCGCGACATAAAGCGACCAGTTGTTACTCTGCTGATTGTTGCACAAGGCTGTGTATGCTGAGATGGCTTCATCGGGCACGGCAAACAGCCCGAACACCGTCGAGCCGCTGCCGGACATCATGGCTCCGGCCGCTCCATGTGCCAGCAGCATACGCTTTATCTCTTCAATGACCGGAAACGCGCTGGCGGTTACCGCTTCCAAATCGTTGACCAGGTGTTCATCAACGTCGAAAAACCGGCCATCAAAGTGAAATTTTCTAAGTTTTTTTTCATCTTTTGTCAATCTTAAATTCAGATTTTTGTAGACCCAGGCCGTGGATACGGGCAGGTTCGGATAGACCAATACGGCGGTCCAGGGTGTCAATCCGGCGAAGGCTTCGAGTTCGTCGCCGATACCGGTGGCCAGCGCCGGCACCCCATTGATAAAAAAGGGAACGTCAGCGCCGATGCGTGCACCCAAATCGGCAAGCGCGGGCAGGGTCAGCGGCTCTCCGTATTGGCGGTTCAAGGCAGTCAGAACGGTGGCGGCATCACTGCTGCCGCCACCGAGGCCGGCGCCCACGGGAATCCGCTTGTCGATGTGAATGTGCAGTCCGTTGGTGCCAGGCGGCATGTGGGCGAAAGCGGTGTTCATAAACAAGTGTGCCGCCCTGGCCGCCAGGTTGGAGGCGCCTTCGGGCACCTCGGGGTGCTCGCAGGAGACGTGGATCCCACGGGCCTGCCAGGTTAGTGTCAGGATGTCGTAAAGTGCCAGCGGGCACATAAGGGTGTGCAGATCATGATAGCCGTCGGAACGCTTGCCGACGACACGAAGAAACAGGTTGATCTTCCCCGGGGCCTTCAGGATCAGGGATGTCATGGATGATTGCAGGCTGCCGGTCTAGCTTTTTGCTTTGACGTAATGAATGCGCAGGTCGTAGAGAATATTTTTCAGCATCCCTGCTTCATCCGTGTCCAGATTGCCCTTGGTCTTCTCTTCCAGCATAGAGAGAATGTCGATGGTCTGTTTGGCCAGTGGCAGGTTCTGGGATTTTTCACCGGTCATCGGATCTTCCATCATTCCGAGCTGAACCAGTGCCGACGAGTTGAGCGAAAAGATGAAGGTGGCAAAATTAATGGTTGGCAGAGGCGGGCTGTCGCTGCCTGTGCGCTCCTGATGGTCGTCTGTCATGGCGGACGCTCCTTTGTATCCTTCACAATCATTCGTTGCGGCCGGGGAAGGCGGTCTAAAATTCCAGTGGCGTCACCGTCTTGACCAGAGAGAGATGCCGCATCTCCTCAACCACCGCATCGGGGATAGGCGTATCCGTGGTCAAAAATACGATGTTACGATCACCCTCCTCCTCCTGCCCGACCTGCATTCTGCCGATATTGATGTGGTGCCGGCCCAATGTGGTGCCGATCTGACCGATGGACCCGGGTTTGTCGATGTTTTGGATCAGGGCCATGTGGCCATCGGGAATCATCTCCAGGCGGAATTTGTCGATTTTAACGATCCGCGGATCCTTCTTGCCAAAAATCGTTCCCGATACCACGCTCTCCATTTCCGTACTGATCGCCCGCACGGTGATCTGGTTGACATAGTAATCAGAATCGGCACTGCTCGTTTCGGTTACCTTGATGCCCCGCTGTTGGGCCAGCACCTGGGCATTGACAAAATTGACATCATCTTTGACCACCGGCGTCAAAATGCCTTTGAGAACCGCCATGGAGACGGGAGAAAGATCCAAATCCTTAAAATCGCCTTGGAATTCTACGATCACCTCTTTGATGGGACCTTTGACCAGTTGGGCCTGTAAGCAGCCCATGCGATCTGCCAGGGTCAGGTAGGGGCCTATTTTTTTTAGAACTTCGCCGGTCACGGAGGGCATGTTGACCGCATTAACCACCGTACCGGCGGTCAGAAAATCGATGATCTGACGGGCGATGGCGATGGCCACGTTGGTCTGGGCCTCCCGGGTGGAAGCCCCCAGATGGGGGGTGCAGATCACTCGGTCATGGTTGACCAAGGGACTTTGTCCCGGAGGCTCTGTCTCGAACACATCCAGGGCCGCACCGGCCACTTTCCCGGACTCGATGGCATTCAGCAGGTCATTTTCATTAACAATGCCGCCACGGGCGCAATTGATCACCATCACCCCGGACTTCATCTTGTCGAATGCGGCCTTGTCCACCATTCCGACCGTGTTCTTCAGTTTGGGTACATGTACGCTGATATAATCCGCTCGCGCATACAGGCTGTCCAGATCCACACTTTCAAATCCGGCCTTTTGGATCTGCTCCGGTGTCACGAACGGGTCGTAGATGACGACGTTCATTCTGAGTCCGCGAGCCCGATCCGCAACGATGGCACCGATCTTACCGAATCCGATAACCCCCAGCACCTTATTGAAGATCTCGCGGCCCTGCAGCTTTTTTTTCTCCCATCGACCTTCACGCAGGGAGGCGGTTCCGGTGGGAATATTGCGAGTCAGGGCGAGCATCATGGCGATGGCGTGTTCGGCCGTGGTGATCACGTTGCCTGTGGGTGTATTCATCACCACGACACCGTGTCGGGTGGCCTCCGGAATATCGACATTGTCCAGACCAATGCCAGCCCGGCCCACCACTTTCAGCCGTGGTGCCGCAACCAGTAAATCGGCGGTCACCTTGGTAGCACTTCGGATGACCAGGGCATCGTAATCGGCAATGATTGCCTCCAGCGCCTCAGGCGCCAATCCGGTATTCACATCCACATCGATTCCCGGAGCATCCTGAAACATACGGATACCGTCCTCACCCAGATTATCACTGACCAGCACTTTCATTTAAAATACCCTTTGTGTATTGGCTGCGACACGGTTCATTCCCCACTGCACCCCGCAAATGGCTGGTTGACGGATCGCGATCCGACCGGACATACGCCAGTACCATTTTGACGGTGATTGACCACAATTGAAACGGACAAGAAATGACAACAGGCAGTTAGCCTTTTGCTGGGGGCGCATATTAGTGAAAACAAATCTAACATTCAACCCAAATTTTGCGTTGTGGTCGTTCGGTATCGGTAAGACGTCAGCACCAGGGGGCAACTGCCGTGCGCTCATTGGCCAAAATCGGCCGCCAGGTGATGTGGTAGTGCGCCTGCCCATCATAGTATCGGGGATCAAAGACAGCCACATAAAGCGAGTCGGGAAGGTCCGGAAAGGCTTCGACCCACAACAGGTCATCCACCTTCAGATCGAAATCTGCACAGATTCGTTTACCCAAGCTTTCGGCACAGCTGGTTTTGAATATGCCGCTTTCTTGGTTAATCGCCAAAACGGCGAATGGGCGGATGTGGGGATACAGCGAATCGCTGGAGGCTAAATCAATTATCTTCACCCGCCATGCACAGGCATGGGCGGGGGTCGCACCAGGATCCTCCTTGCGTTCCAGCCTGTAGGTGCCGTCAAAGACGATCATATGGTCCCCTCGATTTAGATGGCATCCATCAAAACGATCTAAAACGAATTTTGCTAAAGGTAAATATAGTATAAAATGATAAAATAATTGCTGCAGTGCCGATTGACAAGGGTCTGTGCAGCCTGCAGTCGTCAATGTTCGATAGTATTAGGCAGGCTGTCGCCGATTCGATGTGACCGGTGGCGGCACCATCGTTCAGATCAGGAAGGCCGCTCGTTAAACGGAAGTTAGGATACTGGTAACTGTTGACAAAATCAGACATAACACTTAAGGTCAATCGTTTGAAAAAATGAGAAATTCTGATGACCGGGGTAACAAACCAAGCGACCGGCTTTGCAAAAGAGAGCAGCGTCGGCAGCTCGAATCGGAGTGACGGTCGCCAGTCGTAGCAATGATATCAATCGCAGGATCCAATTCGGATCCGACACAACAGCATAAAAGAGGTCGTGAATGCTCAACGTGATGCGCAAACATGCTGGCAGCTGGATGATCAAGGTGATCCTATTTGCAATCGTCATCGTCTTTGTCTTCTGGGGCGTGGGCAGTTTTCGTTCCAGGGAGGCATCCACGGTTGCCACCGTCAATGGTGAAATCATCACCGTTGCCGACTTTCGCCGTGCTTACAACAACTTGATCGATCAATACCGTCAGCGTTTTGGTTCCAGTCTTAACGACGGAATGATTGAAATGCTCAATGTCAAGAGCCAGGCCTTGAATCAGCTGATCGATCGCGCCATTCTTCTCCAGGAAGCGCAGAAGCTGGGATTGCGGGTCGCCGACGCTGAAGTGGCCGATTCGGTCATGCGCACACCCGTTTTCCAAACCGACGGCACGTTTGACAGTCGACGCTATCGAAGCATTCTTGCCCAGGTCCACCTCACCCCCGAAGAGTACGAGGCCGAACAGAAAAACGTGCTGCTGGGTGAAAAACTCAGCCGGGTGGTCACCGGTGCCGCGAAAGTGTCTGAACCAGAAGCCCGACAGTGGTATGACTGGCAAAATACTACCGTTAATGTGGACTATGTGCTTTTCGAACCTGGCCGTTATGATGATATCAAGCCGACTGCGGATGAAATTGCGGCCTACTTCGACGATCAACAGGAACGCTATCAGACCGACCCCATGATCAGGGCGCGCTATGTGGTCTTCGACCCGGACAGATTTCGAGACCAGGTAACCGTCGAGGATGACGAAATTGCCGATTATTACGATGCCAACATGGATGAATTCAGTCGCGAGAAAATGGTTGAAGCCCGTCACATCCTGATCAGGCTGGATTCGGAGGCGGATGAAGAGACAGCCAGCGCCGCCAAGCTCAAGGCCGACGCCGTCTATAAAATGGCCAGCGATGGCCAGGATTTTGCCGAACTGGCCAAAACCCACTCCGAAGGGCCGACCAAAGATCAGGGCGGCTACCTGGGCAAGTTCGGTCAATCTCAAATGGTGAAGCCATTTGCCGACAGAGCCTTTTCCATGGCACCTGGAGAAATCAGCCAGCCGGTGAAGACCCAGTTTGGCTGGCATGTCATCAAGGTGGAGTCCATAGAGGAGGCCGCGACGCAAACTCTTGAAGAAAGCAAGCCGCGGATCGTCGACAAACTGACCGACAGAAAAGCACGCAATTTGGCCTACGACAAGGCAGAACAGTTTTACGAGAGCGTTTATGAAAAAGACGACCTGGTAAACAATGCACAGACATTCGAACTTGCCGTGATGGAAACCGGTGCGTTCAACCGCCAGGGGCCGGATGCATTGAACCAGGATAAATCGACTTTCGCCACGGCTGCGTTTGCCCTCGCCGTGGATGAGATCAGCGACATCCAGGATATCGGCGGCCGTTACTATCTGATCCAGCAGACCGAAGCCATCGACGCCGATATTCCGCCGTTGGAAACCGTCATCGCCGAAGTAACCGCTGACCTGACTCGGAAGATGCAGAAAGATCGGGCCAGAGCAGATGCAGACAAAATGGCCGCAGATCTCCAGGCAGGAAAAACGTTCGAGAAGAGTGCTGCTGAACATGGTGTCACTGTAGCGCAGACTGACCTATTCGGCCGCAACGCCGAGATCCCCAATATCGGTTCGGATCCCGCCGTCGGTAAAGCTGCTTTCGAACTGGTCGCACCCGGTGATGTCAGCCAGGAACCGGTAGAAGGAAGTGCCGGCTTCTATCTGCTCCGCCTGGTGGAGAGAAAAGCACCCGCAGTTGAGGGCTTCGAGAAGGAAAGCGTCGATATCAAAGCCATGCTACTGAGGCAGAAGCAGATGGCCCTGTTTCAGGACTGGCTTGAGGCACGCAAAGCCGACAGCCAAATCGACAAACAAAGCGAATATCTGGAGTAAAGCCGGACACCCGTCCACGTCAGCGAAAAAAAGGGCATCAAAAAGTTGATGCCATGGCGCGCGTCTGTGATAAGATGTCGAAGTGGCAGTCCAATACGTAAGCTGTTTGGCCTAATTGACCGCCCGGCCCCGATCATACGGTCTGTTTGTAGACCAGAAAGGACAAGACACAGTCGGCATGAATACATCATCTTCTTCGAACGATCCCCGGAATTCGAGTGGCTACATATCTAAAAAATGCCCGGAATGCATGGAATACATGCCCCTGAATGTGGACGTCTGCCCATCATGCAAACTACCCGTGGGAAAAATCAACAGACACGGCATGGCGACACGCAAAACGGACTGGAAGGGATATGCTGTCGCTCTCGTGGCCTGGATCGTTTTTTTCTTCTATGTCTGGTGGGCATTTATCAGGGAACCATAACTCCACCTCGCTACGCGTCATCATCTCTAAGCAGACCATGATCCGGCTGGCAAGGCCGCAAACGCAAGAAACGGTAGTGCGGCGCCGGTAGTTAAACCTCTCACCATTCAGTCATCAGCCTGCATCTGGTCAAATCAACCGAAACTAAAATAGATCGCTGTCGATCACGGATTGTCTTACCTGATTGCCGTCAATCCGCAATTTGCGACGATGGCAGTGATGGCCGGCCTCCGACGGAAGTTATGTACTCCCGGCTAATCGCGAGAAGCAATTCTCAAAACAGGGGTTGACAAGCAAAGAGAAATATATTAGGGCACATAATAACTAGCTAAATTTTTAGCCAAAACCGCTTAATAAGGAGGCTCGAGCTGATGAAAGATGTTCAAAAGAAACTGATCGCGATTTCCACGTCACTGTCTTCTCTGGTAAAACAGGTGGAGAAATTGGCCGCGGCCATTGAAAAGGGAAGCGCGAAGGCGGCGCCGGCGAAAAAGGCAAAAGCGGCAGTAAAGAAAGCCAAGGCCAAACCTGTCAAGCCCAAAGCCAAGGCCAAGGCCAAGGCCAAGGCAAAACCCAAGAAAACCGCAGCAAAGAAGAAAGCACCTGCCGCTGCAAAAGCAAAACCGGCAGCCAGCGCAGCTGCGCCAACCATGCTGGACAACATTTTGGGAATGATCAGCCGTAGCCGCAACGGCATCACGGTAGAACGACTCAAGAAAAGAACCGGCCTCCAAGCCCGTCAGGTAAGCAATGCACTTTACAAATTGACCAAAAAAGGCAAGATCGAAACCCTCTCCAGGGGAGTTTACGCTAAAAAGAAAAAGTAGTCCGCCGTCGTATCACTCCATTACGCTATCGATCCACTGATTCGCTGTCAAACAAAGCCTTCCTGTTGCGCCAATTCGTTCCGTAGGCGCCGGAAGGCTTTTCTCTTTATTGCACCCTTTGGCGCATATTGCCATTTAGCATGTCGGTATTACTATTCATGTGCTGTCAAATGGACACGCAGCCAAATTTAAAACACGCCGAGGGGGCATCCGTGATGATCAACAACGGACATGCAGATAATCGCAGGCAACCATCGCAGCACCTGACCACACTCACCACGATACTCATCTTATTGGGATGGCTGTTGCTGCCCTACAGTGCGACCCGCCATCCTTTGAACCCGGGTGTCAGCCCGCTATGGGCCGCACCGTTGCAGGAGAAAGACCACGAATTTAGACCGTGGCCGCATGATCGCAGCGATCTGAAACCGGATCCGGCAGTTACCTTCGGTCGGCTCTCCAACGGCTTTCGATACGTGTTGATGAACAACCGACGGCCTGAAAACCGCGTCAGCCTGCACCTTCATGTAAGCGCCGGCAGCCTAAATGAGACCGATGCACAGCAAGGCGTGGCGCACTTCCTTGAGCATATGCTGTTCAACGGCTCCACGCATTTTCCGCCGGGCGAACTGGTGCGTTACTTCCAGAGCATCGGGATGCAATTCGGCAACGATGCCAACGCACGCACCGGTTTTAATGAGACCGTTTACGACATCATCCTGCCGGCGGGTGACGAGCAAAACCTGAAAAAGGGGCTATTGGTGATGAGCGACTATGCCATGGGCGCCCTGTTGCTGGAGGAAGAAGTCCAGCGTGAAAGCGGCGTCATCTTAGCCGAAATGCGGTCAAGGGACTCTTCCGACTATCGTACCTTTAAATCTACTTTGGGTTTTGAATTGCCCGACACGCGCGTTTCCTCACGATTGCCCATCGGCAAAGCTGACGTCATTAAACACGCCGACCGGGAACTGCTCAAATCATTTTACGATACCTGGTATCGACCGGCCAACACGGTGTTGGTGATGGTGGGAGACTTCTCCATCGATCTTGCCGAGCGGCTGATCCAGGACCAGTTCGACGCTTTTGCGCCACGGGCCCCGGCAGCAACGGTGCCGCATCCAGGCACGGTTGCCCACGAGGGATTGAAGGTGTTCTTCCACCACGAGCCTGAAGCCGGGGGAGCAACGGTCAGCATCGAAACCATTGACACGATCGACCATTTACCGGATTCCATGGCATGGCAGCAAAAACGAGTCGTCGAACGCATGGCCAACCGCATCGTTCAAAATCGGCTGGATGCAAGGCTTAACGCACCAGGGACCCCATTTACCGCTGCTACGATCGGCAGTGGCGTCTACTTGAATCACATCCGCTATGCGGAAATTTCCGCCGACAGCAGTGCTGACACCTGGCGCCAGACGTTGGCTGTTCTCGAGCAGGAACTGCGGCGGGCAAGGCTGCACGGCTTTTCCCAGGCCGAGCTGGAGCGCGTCCGCAAAGAGATGCTCAGCATGCTGGAGAATGCGGTAAAAGCGGCCACCACCCGCAACAGCACGTCGCTGGCCCGCTCGATCATGCGAAGCCTGACCCGCGACCGGGTGTTTCAATCGCCACAGCAAGCGCAGGCCATCCTGGCACCCGTGGTCGAAACAGTCACTGTGGCTAACCTGCAGGAGGTATTCAATGAGAGTTGGCCTGACCATCACCGCCTGGTGCTGGTCACTGGCAACGCCGATATGTGGAGCGATGCCTCCGGCAAGCCGGAACGCTTGATTCGCGATGTCTACCTGGCTTCGGCCGGCAGGGTGGTTGACCGACCCGATGACGAAGCCATCGCCGCTTTCCCCTATCTGAACGAACCGGAAGATACGGGACGAATCACATCCAGAGAGGAGATCGAAGACCTGGGCATCACCCGTATTCGTTTCGCCAACGGCATCCAATTGAATGTAAAGCAGACCGATTTTAAGGCCAATGAAGTCTTGGCCAACCTCATTTTCGGTCAAGGCCGTTCGTCGGAGCCGCCAACACGTCCGGGCATCGCCTTGCTGGGTGAGGCGACCGTCAACGAAAGCGGTCTGGGTTCCATGGACACGACGCAGTTGGAACAGGCGCTGGCCGGAACCAGCACTTACGTGGATTTTCGTATCCGTGAAGCCCATTTCAGTCTGTTTGCTGAAACCGTGTCTCAGGAAGTGGCGCTGATGTTCCAACTGCTCTATGCCCACCTGAAAGATCCCGGTTTTCGCGAGGAGGCCCTGTCATTGGCCCGAGAGCGCCTGCAGCAGGAATATCAGTCGTTCAATCGTTCCATCGAGGGTCTGATGAGAATCGAAGGGCTGCGCTTTCTGGCGGGGGGTGACAGCCGTTTCGGTATGCCGCCTTGGGAGCAGATCCAATCCATCAGCCTGGGTGACATCCGCAACTGGATTGAGCCTGAGCTGGCGCAGGCACCGCTTGAACTATCCATCGTCGGGGATATCGATGCACCCCAGGTCATCGAATTGGCCCGTCGCTACTTAGGGTCACTGCCCGACCGTGCCCCGACGTCCGAAACCACGAGACCGGATCTGCCCAACATGCCCACCGGTAGCGTCAAACAGATCCGGGTGGAGACCCAAATACCGAAAGCCCTGGTCGTCGCTGCCTGGCAGACCGATGATTTCTGGGACATCCATCGGACCCGACGGCTTTCCGTGTTGGCCGACATCTTTTCCGAGCGTCTCAGAGAGCGAATCCGGGAGAAGCTGGGGGCTTCCTACTCACCCTATGCCTTCAATCGCGCCAGCCGGGCCTATGCCGGCTATGGCGTATTTCAAGCTTATGTGAATGTGGCCCCGGATCAGACCGACCTTGTCTTGTCGGAAGTCAACGCCATTGCCAGGGATCTAGTCCGCAACGGCACCGCAACGGACGAACTGGAACGGGCGGTGGATCCGATTCTCACCTCGATCAGGGAGCTGCGGCAGACCAACGGTTACTGGCTCAACAGCGTAATGACCGGGCTGGTCCGTCATCCCCAGCAAATCGATTGGGCCAGAAGCTTTTTGGGCGATTATGCTGCCGTGACCGTAGACGAATTGAACGGGCTGGCTGCCACTTATTTGACCGACGCACGCGCCGCCGCAATCGTCATCCGCCCTGCTGAGCAAACAGACAGCTGATGGTCGCGTCGCATCCTCGAATACTAATTTTGATGGACCTGTAAAAAGTCGAAAAGCGGATGGTTTCGTAAAAAGCGCCGAGATCAAGGGCTTGCGAATCCCGAGGAATGAGCAGTACTTATTGGTACTTCGCAGTGACGAGGGATGAAGCGTAACGCAGATATCGGTCTTTTTACGGAACCATCAATTTTAGGAGTTGCTCTGGCCTTCTGTTTCGACCGCCTCCAGCAGCATGTCCGGCTGGGTAATCAGGCTGTCGAACTGCCATTTCTTGATCGTGAAGAGCCATGGGCTCAACCTATCGTTGATCTGCTGGGCGGTTTTTGCGGGCGGGGTTTCTGCGGCATCGGCCTGGGTGTCTTGCGCAGAGGCATCGGCCTTATTGCCGGCATCGGCCTCGGGGTTGCCGGGGGTATTCGTCTTCTCGGTTTGGCGGGCGGCAACCTGAACAGTGTACTTGTCTTTACCATCGAACGCCGGAAAAATGGTAATCTGGCGCCCATCGTAGAGGCTGTAGACCAGCCGGTATTGATTCGGGGCTGCCGCTGGCGGCATATCGGCCGGCTGTACATCGTCGAGGGTCAGTGGGTCCAGAGCGTCCAGTACCTGGTCGATCTTGGCCTGATCGGCGGTTCTTCCCTGGGGCACCGATGTCAGGCGGGCATCCTGGCCCGATTCCGGGCGCGACAGCATGTAGCGGGGAGACGCAGCGTCTCCCAGATAACAGGCAACGCTCTCGATTGCATCGGCTTTGATGTTCAACATCTCCTTCTCCAGCCACTCGGACGGTTCCGTTTTCAGAAACCGGAAATCACCGTCCACAAGATAGACGGTGTCCTCATCCACCTTTTTTAGGTACTGGCCACCGCCGCCGTTATCGGTCTCCCTCGCTTTGCCCAACAAGAGGTCGGCCAAAATGTTGCCGGAGGCATCTTTCAAAGTGATCTGTCGCCCCCTGGCCGAGGTGTTGGGATCGGATGGCGGCAGCAATGAAAGGCGTGCCAGGCTCTCGGCGGAGCCGGAAAAGCTGCGGCCGATGGTTAGCCGTGACAATTTGACGATGGTATCCCTGAGTTCGTCGAAGTTGGCCGGGTATCCGCTGCGCGCCTCGACCTGCCAGACCGCATCGCCCTTGGTCAGGGTCGTCTGGTTCTGGGCATCGGCGACGGTCACCGCAGCGACCTGGTTCACCGGCAGGTCGGCGAAAAGTTTGTCACCCATGCCCAGCCCGGCACGCTGATCGTCCTCTCCGAAGCGAAAGAACGCAAGGGCCACCAAAAGGCCTGCCGCCACCAGCAGTATCAGAAACGTCTTCGCCTTCATCGGTTATGCCTTTCTTCTGCGGGTAACTGCGTAAACGATGCCTCCGACGCCGATAAGCAGCGGCACCAGGAAGATATTGATGAACTTGACGGTGACGCCCAGCTGTTCGATCTCGGATCGCAAATTACGCCGTACTGTTTTCAGCTCTTTGTTGATCTTGAGTTTCTCCTCCTGAAAACGGGCGATCTCCTGCTCCTGCTCGGCGCTCAGGATTGCCTGCTGGGAAGCATCTTTTTGCTGCTCGAGCAGTCTCAGCTTCTCATTGGTCTCCTCCACCTGGCGGACGAGCGCCTGCTCCTGGTTCAGCCAGCGATCCTGGGCTTTGCGCTCCAATGCCTGGACGCGCGTAAAGGGCCGCTCGAAGGTACCCCGGGAACGAATGGCGATCAGGGCCGGATTACCGGTGAGCATCTCACAGGTATTGAGCAGGAAGTTGAGGTTGTCGTTGAATATGTTGGAGATGGTGAATCCCAACAGGTTCTGCTGGCTCAAGTAGTAGCCGTCATAGAGCAGGTCACTGTCGGCGACGACAACGATGACCCCTTCTGATTGTGCCTCGGTCAGCAGCTCCTGCTCGCCGGAGATGTCTGCCTCCGTGGGCGTCTGATCGGCGTCGGGCTCGGCCGCCGGCCTGCCCTCCGGAAAGGCTGTTTTGAACTTGCCTGAAATGCGTACCGCCAGATTGCGTACGGTGTCCGTCGGTTTGAAATCCCGGCGTATGGCGCGCACATCCATGTTATGGGCAAAGGCGTCCACCTGGGCGTTGTTGGGGCTGGATTGGACCAGCGGCTCGACGGTGTAGGGAGTGTCGGGCAGGCTTTCGATCGACCCGGCCACCGGCAGCAGCATGGACTCCAAATTGGCGGTAATCAGGTTATCCTGGTTGAATGCGGCAGCCTGGGCCGACAGCCACATGGGGTTCTCCTCGATCTGATTGTTCCTGTTTCTCAAGCGCGTGGCGTAAGTGTAGTCGGCAATCGCCTTGTCCGTGGGCATCCTGACGCCCCAGGCCTCGAACAGCGTTTGGGGTATGGACCCGCCCGGACCCATGCGCGGATCATCCATCAGGGAGAGCGGATCGGCAAATACGATCAGGTTGCCGCCCCCCAGCAGGTATTGGTCGATGGCAAAGGCCATCTGGTCCGACATGTTGCGGGGATGGAACAGCAGCAGCAGGTCGGCCTCGGGGTCGATGCGATCGGCGTCAGGCTGGATGTTGACCAGGTCATAGCTCTTTTTCAATTCCTGGATGAAGAACCAAGGCTCCGTGCCGGGTTGGGGCGCCATGCCCATGGGTGGTCGGCCGAAGACCGGCAGGCCGCTGAAGACGGCAATCGTCAACCGCTCCACCGTCTGGACCCGGGCGATGATTCGCGTCAGATCATACTCCAGACGCGTTTCCTGGGTCGGATCGATGAAGGGTATGGAGGCCTCCTGATCGGCGGCCAGGGCCACCAGCCCCAGATAGACCTGCTCACCGGTAGGCAGACTGATGCCCTTCATCCCATAGGTGATGGCCCACTCCTCTTCTTCGGAATCGGGCTTGGGATCGTATACCTCAACACTGACCCTGCCCTTGCCGTAATACTCGTACTCGGAGAGAAAATCGATGACCCGCTGGGCAAAGGTTTTAATGTGGGAGGGGGTGTTGGCCACGTGTTTGCTGTAGAACACTTTGACCACCACCTCCTCGTTCAGTTCGGAAAGGATCGTCCGGGTACCCGCCGACAGGGAGTACAGGTTGTCCTCGGTGGCGTCCCAGCGCAAGGTGGTTCGTGACAGCAGCAGGTTCACCAGTATCACAATGACCAGCACCAGCAATGCGCTGCCAGCTGAAAAAGCCGTTTTCCCAATGCGTTTTTTACCATCGCTCATTTACGCTTGGCCTCCTTTACGCCGATTCCCGGTTTTGCAGAATGACACCGTTGACAAAGATCATGAAAGCCATGACCGACAGGTAGTAAAGCAAATCGCGCAGGTCCAGCACCCCTCTGGAAATCGAGGCGAAATGGGACAGTACGCTGGTCGAGGCAACCAGATCCACCAGCCAAAGCGGCGCCCACCCGGACAGCGTCGCCGTGACCGGTGCAAATCCGGCCAGAATAAGAAACAGGCAGGCCACCACGGCCAGAATGAAGCTGACCACCTGGCTGCGGGTCAGCGCCGACGTCATGCTGCCAACGCTTAAAAATGTGCCGGCCATGAGAAATGACCCCAGGTAGGCACACAAGATCACTCCCAGATCGGGATTGCCCAGGTACATCACCGTCAGGACCAGCGGAAAGGTCAGGGCCAGGGCAATGCCGATGAAGCACCACGCCGCCAGAAACTTACCCAACACCACTTCGATGATGGTCACCGGCAGGGTCAGCAGCAGCTCGATCGTGCCCAACCGTCGCTCCTCGGCCCACAGGCGCATGGCCACAGCCGGCACCAGAAACATGAACAGCCATGGATGCCATTGAAAAAAGCCCTTCAGATCCGCCTGTCCCGCTTCGAAGAACTTGCTGATGAAAAATGTGAAAAAACCGGTCAACAACAGAAAAATCACGATGAATACATACGCGACCGGGGAACCGAAGTATCCGGACAGTTCCCGTTTCATGATGATCCAGATTTTTCTGAACATATTGGCGTTTGGCATGGATGACTCCATTGGTTAAAGGGTCTATCGTAGCAATATGGTACCGTTGGCGCCGAGGTTATCGAACCGTATCGATTCGCTGTTCAACGGTCGGACGGGCCCAATTGGCGCCGTGCGAAGCGCCTGGTGGCACTCAGGGAGCGGTGATGTCGCGAAAAACATCGTCCAAGCGTCCCTGCTCGACAAACACCGAGGCGATGCCCACACCGTCTCCGCCGGCCGAGGCGATCACCCGTTCGACGATGGGCACGGTCGGGTCTTGCGGGAAGATGCGCAGGGTACGCCGGCCATCCTGGCTGTCAACCACCGATACCGATGCCACCTCATCCAGGCCGGCAATCTGCGCCTCGACATCGCCGGTAGCCGTTCCGGTAACGGTCAGCACCACCGATCCGTGAAATGCAGACCGCTGCCGCAGCCCGTCGGGGGTATCGTCGGCAACCAGCTTGCCGTCGGCGATGATGATGGCCCGGCTGCATATAGCGTCGACTTCATCTAAAATGTGGGTGGAGAAAATGATCGCCTTGGTGGCGCTCATCTCTCGGATCATCAGGCGAACTTCGTGCTTCTGGTTGGGGTCGAGCCCGTCGGTAGGTTCATCGAGGATCAGGTACTCGGGGTCGTGCAAAATGCTTTGGGCAAAGCAGACGCGCTGCTTGTAGCCTTTGGAGAGCGTATTCACGGCCTGATGCCGAACGGCGGACAGGAAGCAACGCTCGATGGTTTCACCGACCCGTCCGATCTTGGCCCGTCCCGAGAATCCCCGGATCTCGGCACAGAAATCGAGGTAACGGCTGACCGTCATGTCGGGATAGACCGGCGCATTCTCGGGAAGATAGCCGATTTTACGGCGAGCGGCGATCGACTGGGTCAAAATGTCGCTGCCTCCGACGACGACGGTTCCGTTGGTCGGTGGGAAGAAACCGGTGATCATGCGCATGGTGGTGGATTTACCGGCACCGTTGGGGCCTAAAAATCCCAGGATTTCACCTTTCTCGGCGGTAAAGGAGATGTTGTCCACCGCCAGATGTTGCCCAAACTGCTTGGTCAGGTTCCTTACGTCGATCATGGATTATCGCTCTCCTTGTCCCTGGGGTGGCCAGCAGCCAGATGCAACAAATGCCAAACTGAACGCACCCGGGTGGCAATCGGTGCTTCAATCATAATAAATGGTAGCTGCATCAGGTGGCGTGGTCGTCACAGGTCTTGGTCTGGCGGGCTGGCCCGCCGCTTTTGATTTACGGCGACCTGCGAAATCATGGCAAATATAATTTTTGAACCACGCATGTCAAGTCTGTTCCCGACCTCCTGCCCGGCCGGCTGTCGAGCGGTTGGTCACCCGGTTGGCTCATCCGCTGCGATGGGACCGCCACACCGACACAAATGCCTGCCAGGACACCTTGCGGCCAGGGCTGCAGGCCATCGGCAAAGTCTGGACAACGGCCTGTTTTCAACCATTTTTCCTTGACAAAACGACCGACTGCCGATAGTAAGTCGCAAGCTCCACCCACCGTGTTTTTTCATCTTTGGGCGGGATCGCATCCCGCCTGAATTATGTATAAAAGAAAGCATCGGCAACGAATCCGGCCTGTTTGGAACGCGCATGGCGGGGACCGTTGGGTGATGCAGCGACTGGTGCAGGGGTATTGCGTTTAATTCGGTAATGGTTTCACGGCAGAAATCATCACACAGCGGTTGACGGAGATTCCATGAGTACCTTAAACGAGAAAGCCAAAGAGGGCATGGATGATGGTGCGGTCCACAGCAGTGGCGCCGGGGGGTTTATCATCCTGTTTTTCATCATCGGTTTTGCAGCCAGCATGGTGTTGGGATGGGTGATCTTTCCCAAACTCCTCTACTCTCAAAAAGAGCAGCCCTTGAATTTCAACCACGCGCTGCATGTCGAGGAGGTGGGTGAGGGCTGCGAAAGCTGCCACTATTTCAGGGACGACGGCAGCTTCTCCGGCATTCCCAAAATAGAAAGTTGTGTCGATTGCCACGAAGAGCCCATGGGTGATACCGAAGACGAAGCCATCTTCGTCGAACAATACATCGCCAAGGATCGCGAAGTGCCCTGGCTGGTCTATTCCCGGCAGCCGGACTGTGTCTTCTTTTCCCATGCCGCCCACGTCATTGGCGCTGAAATGGAGTGTGTGGTCTGCCATGGCCACATCGGCGAGTCCGAAGTGTCGCGCCCCTACGAATACAACCGGATCACCAACTACAGCCGAGACATCTGGGGTAAAAACATCGCCGGCATCAAGAAAAACAGCTGGGATCGCATGAAGATGGATGACTGCGCCGCCTGCCACAAGGAGGCGGGTGCGATTCACGATGTCAGCGTTCAGACCGAACGCGGACACTGTTATGTCTGCCACAAGTAAGCCGTAGCTGCCCCTGCTAACGATGTCAGCGTCTGAAATGAATACTAAGGTGAGGGATATTAGATGAAAGTTGACAGAAGAAGTTTCTTATCGTTCGTAATCGGCGGTGCAGCGGGAACGGCCCTGTCGCCATTGCCGTGGAAACTGATGGATGACTCTTCGATCTGGTCGCAGATGTGGCCCTGGACGCCGGTGCCGCCGGACGGCGAGGTCGCATACGAAGACTCCACCTGCTCGCTGTGTCCGGGCGGATGCGGCATTTCGGTGCGCAAGGTCGACAACCGCGCCATCAAGATCGAGGGCCGAGCAGGCCATCCTGTCAATGACGGCAGCATCTGCATTCTGGGACTCTCCGGACTCCAGATGCTCTATGGCCCCACACGCATCAAGACCCCCATGAAGCGGGTCGGCGAACGCGGCGAAGACAAATGGCAGCCGATTTCCTGGGACGACGCCATGGCCATGCTGACCGAAAAACTGGCCGGTATCCGGGACAAAGGCGAAGCCCATACCGTAGCCGCCATTGCCGGATCGGACAGCGGTACGGTGCCGGCCCTCATCCAACGCTTCATGACCGCCTACGGATCGCCCAACTTCATTCGGATGCCGTCCGGTCGGGACACCGAAGAACTCGCCGTGAAGGCCCTTTTCGGCGGCAACGGCCGGATCGGATTCGATGTTGAAAATGCCGATTTTATTATCAGCTTCGGCAGCGGCGTCGTTGACGGCTGGGGCTCCCCGGTCCGTATGATGCGGGCCTCCAGCCATTGGAAAGACAACCAGGCGACGGTGGTGCAAGTGGAGCCGCGCCTTTCCAACAGCGCCGCCAAGGCCACCCAGTGGGTGCCCATCAACCCCGGTACCGAGGCCGACCTGGCCTTAGGCATCGCCGCTGCCATGGTGGCCCACGGCCTGGCCGATACGGGCGCGATCTCCGGGTTCAACGGGTTGAAAAACGATCTGCTGACCAACTATGAGACCCCAACAGTCGCCCGGGTCACCGGCGTCGACGCATCGGTGATCATGGATCTGGCCAAAGGCTTCGCCCGGGCCGACCGCCCCCTGGCGTTATGCGGCAGGGGCAAGGGGCTATCGGCCGGGAGCCTGAGGGAAAGCGCTGCGGTCTATGCACTCAACGCCCTGGCCGGCAATATCAACCAGGAGGGCGGCATGTGGACGATAGGCGCAGCCGACGACATCCAGTGGCCCGACGTGGCGACCGATGACGTGGCCGATGCCGGCCTGGATCAGCCGCGCGTCGACGGCGCCGGTGACGGCAACTATGCCAATGCCCGCTACCTGCTCAACCGTCTGGCCGACGGGGTCAACGGCGACGGGCCCTATCCGTTGCAGGTCCTGATGGTGGCCGGTGCCAATCCCTGTCACAATCTGCCCGGTGCGGACCACTTCCAACAAGCATTGGACCACATTCCCTTCATCGTCAGCTTCTCTTCCTTCCAGGACGAAACGGCCGCCATGGCCGACCTGCTGATGCCCGAGCATATCTACCTGGAACGTTACGAGGATGTACCGGTCGATGCCGGATTGGCACAACGGGTTATCGGATTGAGCAAACCGGTGGTGTCGCCCCAGTTCAACACCCGTCACCTGGGCGAGACCATCATCACCCTGGCCCAGGCCATGGGTGGCAGCGTTGCTGAGGCATTTCCCTGGGAGGACTATGAAACCTGCCTGGAGGAAACCCTGGCTGAAAAATGGGACGCCCTCATGGAAGAAGGCGTCTGGGTGGAAGCCGATGTCGATACGCTTTCAGACGAGATGCGCCCCGAGGGTCTGGATGCCCCCGCAGTCCAGGCAGAAGGTGACATCAACAACTTCCCCCTGCTGCTGATACCCTACGACTCCATTCGGCTGACCAGTGGATATATCGGAGAGGCCCCCTTCATGATCAAGGCGGTGTCGGACACCGTGATCAAAGGCAAGGACGGTTTCGTTGAAGTCAACCCGCAAACCGCTAGCGCCGTGGGACTGTCGGAAGGCGCACTGGCCACGCTGACCACACCCAAGGGCGAGGCCCGGGTGCGGGTTCACCTGTTCGAAGGCATCAAACCCGGCGTGGTGGCCATGGCCAAAGGATTGGGCCACACCGCCTACGACGGATTTCTGGCCGGCAAGGGCGTTAACATCAACACACTCATCGGACCGGTCGAGGACCCCGCTTCCGGTCACGATGCCGCCTGGGGAATCCGGGCCAAGCTGTCCAAAGCCTAACCACCTGACATGAGGTTCTGATGAAAAACGAGCACAAAGACACCCCCCCTGCGATGAAGTACGGCATGGCTATCGATCTCGACAAGTGCACCGGCTGCGGCGCCTGCACGGTGGCCTGCATGGCCGAAAACAACATTCCCTTCAAAGAGGATGAGTCCGACAAGCTGCTCAGCATCACCTGGATGCGCATCTTCAAGCTCAACAACGGTAAATCCTATCCGGATACGGACATCTGCTACCTGCCGCGCCCCTGCCAGCACTGCGAGGGTCATGGCGGCCACAGTCCCTGCGTGTCTGTCTGCCCGGCCACGGCCACCGATTACAGCCTTGAAACCGGTATCGTCAGCCAGATCGTGACCCGCTGTTTCGGATGCCGCTACTGCATGGGTGCCTGCCCTTACCATGCCCGGTATTTCAACTGGTGGGATCCGGTCTGGCCCGAAGGCATGGAAAAATACCTCAGCCCCAACGTGTCGCCGCGCATGCGCGGCGTGGTGGAAAAGTGCAGCTTCTGCTATCATCGCTACCAGCTGGCCAAAAACCAGGCCTACCTGGAAGGCACGCGCGCGGTTCCGGAGGAGGCCTACCAGACGGCCTGCACCCAAGCCTGCCCGTCCGGCGCCATCGTCTTCGGCGATCTCAACAATCCCGAACATCAGGTTCACCAGATCGTCCAACCGGATCCCGCGCACGGCAGCAAGTCCAAGAATCCCAGAGCCTTCCGGCTCCTGGAGCGCACCGGCACCAACACCAAGGTGTACTACCTGTCCGACCGCGAATGGGTCCGGCGGGCCGGCGACAACTATCTGGCCCATGAAAAAACCGGGCAGGTCTCCCAGCCGCACCACTAAACGTGGTGGCGTCCGAGGCGCCGGTCAACCAGGCATGCAACCGGAAGTGTGAGATAAGAACGGCAAACCGTACAGATCAAGGAGTACTTACCCTATGGATTCTGCGTTAATACCCAAAGGAGTCAAGCGTTGCCCCATGTGGCAGTTCCTCTTGGGACTGGGCATTGTGGGCGCTGTCCTTGCGTGGGGCGTCTATGCCATGCTGCTGTGCTGGTTCAAGGGGCTGAACCAGACCAACATGAACGACTACTATGGTTTCGCCCTGTGGATCTGGGCCGACCTGGCCGTCATCGCCCTGGGCGGTGGTGCCTTCTTCACCGGTCTGCTCAAGTACATCGTCGGCAAGGATGAACTCAAGAACATCATCAACTATGCCGTGCTGATCGGCTTCATCTGCTACAGTTCGGCGCTGTTGATCCTGGCCATCGACATCGGCCAGCCCCTGCGCGGTTGGTTCATCTTCTGGCACGCCAATGTTCACTCCATGCTCACCGAGGTGGCCTTCTGCCTGTCGTGCTACTTCGCCGTGCTGACCATCGAGTACATTCCCCTGATCCTGGAAAACCGCCAGCTGGACAAGATCCCCTTCTTTCACAACCTGAGCCACAACATGCATGAAACCATGGCGGTGTTTGCCGCCACCGGCGC
>JAAUYD010022832.1_pt1 | contig 22787 bp, 16 predicted proteins | sample 7278101 | NCBI WGS metagenome assembly JAAUYD01 (sample SAMN14350128, study PRJNA611818) | marine sediment metagenome | isolation source: surface marine sediment (0.6m) | place: French Polynesia: Moorea | collected 2018-08
AAAACCGTGCGCTTTTCAACTTTTTGTAACGAAGCGGACGAAACTCAAATAGGGAGTGGCTCAGATCTCTGGACGGATAGGTCGTTTACCCACTCTCAATGCAGGAGAGCCATAAATATTCAGGGTCTGTGAGCGGCAACAATGGGCGGCAACAATAGGCGGCAACAATAGGGCAACAATAGGTGCAATATTCAGGGTCTGTGAGCGGCAACAATAGGGGCAACAATAGGGCAACAATAGGTGCAATATTCAGGGTCTGTGAGCGGCAACAATAGGGCAACAATAGGGCGCAACAATAGGGCAACAATAGGGCGGCAACAATAGGGCGGCAACAATAGGGGGCAACAATAGGGCAACAATAGTGCGGTAATTCGAGGCTCATACGCGTATGTACGCATTCGCGCTTTGTCCGGTTGTATTCGGTAGTGGGCTATACAATGAAATCACGGATTGGTGGTTTAGGAACCGAGCGTCGATCGCGGACGATAGGTAGGCAACCAATCCCCGAGTTAGTGCGTTGAGGCTAGCTCCTTTGCAAAACACCTGAGACGCGTTCGTTGCAACGATCCCGTCTACGTAGGAACCGACAGATATATTGTCGCATGACACGCTCGATCCGTGATCAGCAAGGACGCCATCCTTGTAGCCGATTCCAGTGAGTGTCGCATCATGCGCGACGATGTTGCTACCGTGGTCGGCGTGAATACCCCACCAGAACCGCCTGATCGTCACCCGCTCACAAGATACGTGGGAACCATATGTTGCGCGAATCCCAGGGTGCGACGCGTCATTTCCGTTGAACTGCATCGCGTCGACTATGAGAGTGCTGTTTTGGGTCGCCACTGCGCCAGCCTTTTCATTGTTTACAGCATGTCCATCCGGTGCCCTGATAACCCCACCTTGGCGTGCCACGAACCCGATGCCACCACCTTCGTCGTCAGTACCAGGTGCACGGACAATATTTGCGCCCGCAGTGGCACCTTTGGCCGTGATGGTTCCATTCCACTCTGCAAAAAATCCAACTCCTTCGTTGTATTTTGCTTCGGCATTAGCGGCTTCGAGTGAACTCCCATCCGATGATACGAAACCGTCGGATCCGTTCGACTCCGAGTGCACAGATGCAGCGTAGATTACACTATTTCGAAATGCCATCACACCAACACGACTGAACTCGGAGACTCTAACGTCCGATCCACAGCGAATCATCGATCCCTCGCGCGCCAGAATGCCTTGTTTGTCAGCATCTGGATCGAACAAACGACCGATCTTACCGTCGCCATATAGGTGTACAGCATCGATGAGACCCAAGCTTGAACCGTCTCGCACCAATAGCCCATGCATGTTTGTGAAAACGAGTCTGGTTGAATCCGAACCGCTTCCGATAATGTGAATGCGTTCACCGTCAGGGTGACGAATTTCAAGTCCAACGTTCGCTTCGGAGTTGTCCTCGCCTGCGAGGCGAGTGATGCCTGTCATCTGACGATTGAAGAAATAGTCACCCGCGAAAAGTCGAATGGTGAGCGTCGCACCGCGGAGAATGCGAATTCGTTCGAGGTTACGCAGAGTGTCCACCAAGGCTTGGCCACCATCTGAGGGCCCCAGACAGATCTCACAGGATGTCTCAATGTCGGCTTCGGGAATCGGTCCACATGTACTGGCATGAGTCTGTCTTGAGGTTAGAAAGGCAGCACCAGCGGCCCCACCAATTCCCATTAGTAGAAAGTTGCGGCGACTTCTATCTCTATCATCGTTTGTCATTTTTGGCTCCTGAGAATATGAATTCAAGATGAAAGGATCAAAACATACATCAAACTGGTTGTCAAATTCAGAAGCACAGGGGAAGGGGGAGGGTCACCAAAATCGTCCCGAAATCGGTTGTAGGGGACATTTCTGTTTTTAATTTGATATCAGTGGAGTTCTGGTTTAATTTAAGACAAGAGCTATTCGTGACCTGATACAGTTCAGATCTGTCAGCACTAAACTAATTGCGGGGCTTTTTGTGAACGCTGGGCGAACCCCAACTGCATCATCGGCTTGCACCTGTGACCATTGACAACGTGGGGAACGTGGGGTCAGAGCTTGATAATAGAAGCATTACAGCCAGTAGCTGCGTCTGCATGGACAACTTACCGAACATATTATCCCATGTTCCCCCGATGCCAAAGTGGCCAAGTGATATTAAATATGCTGCCAAATATTTCTATTAAAGGCAGCCCCATTTGTGTAAAGTCTCCCAATAGAGACTAATTTGCGCTTTTGCGATGAATCAAAAGGAGCTGCAAATCATGCAACGAACTCAAATCTTCTTAGTAGTCGCCCTGCTTATCAGTTTTTTAGCCTGCCAAAACGAAGGCGAGGATACTTCGCAAATTGAGTGGACTGAACCAACTCAATCGGTCACCGGTGAACTCTTTCAAATAGGTGGATTACGCGCGATTCGACTGTGGGGGACAAATTACGAACGAGGATACGCCATGGGATACCTGCTGGCCAAAGAACTTCACGATTGGCTGATTGTCTCCGCCGAACAAGATCCCAATGCAGCAGATAATTGGGAGAACGCTATCCTGCCCAATATTCATCGATTTTCTATTCCTTCTGAATATCTCGAGGAGATTAAGGGTGTTTATAACGGCGTCACTGCCCGCGCCAATGGTTCGTTTTACGTAGCGCCCCTGAACAGAGCTTTCACCTTAGATGACATGATTGCGGTCTACGTCTCAAGCGAAGTCGGCCAAATGCAATGCACTTCGTTTGCTGCGTGGGATACTTTGGTCTCGGGTAACGCCACCATTACGGCTCGCAATATGGACTACCACATCGGACCTCCTTACGATAACAACCACATGCTCTTTGTACATGCCCCCTCTCCTGATGGGTTTCGCCAAGGGTTTGTGGAAATCAACTGGCCCGGTAATTTGGGCTGCACCACTTGCATGAGTGCCTCGGGTGTTTCTTTGGCCCAGCAGGATGTGGTTCATATTGGAGATCCATCGACAACGAACGGGTTTTGTCCGGATGATTTTATCCACAGAAAGATGATCGAAACCATCAAACCGGAAACCGCCCTTGCCGATGCTGAAGCCGTGCTACAGGAACTGTACGTAGTGGGTGGTTGCGCCCCCATGGCGACCTGGCCGTTTACCGGGTCCAACCAGCCCTCGGCGGTTTTTGAATTCGACGGGGACCTGAACAACAGTAGCGGTTATCATATCCGTGTGCCAGAAGCTGAACAGTCCTGGTTGATCCAATCCAACCACTACCGGGAGAGACTCGCCATAACCGGCGAGTGCTGGCGCTACACCTTGTTGGAAGAATACTTCGCCAACGTGGAGAGCGGAGCTGAGTCACCGCTCACCGTAGAAAAAGCGTGGCGTTTGCTGCAACAAGTGGCACTAGAACAAGCGGGGTATATCGTACAAATCGCCGCGGTATATGAACCGAACAAAAAATTGATGCACATCGCCCTATCGGAAAACGGTCAGCACGCCCCCTTTGGTAACAAAATAACACTAGATGTGGCAGCACTCATTGCCGAGGCTGCGGCTAAATCAAAATAGGCGGATCAGGGGCTCCGAGACCCCACTACAAGCCTTAGAAAGCCTGTTGTAAGGCATTCCAATTCTGAGTATGCAGCGTTTCCTTGGGCCAGTCCGGCCAATTCCTGAACAAAAGAAAAAACTCGCCGGCTTGTCTTAGGGCGAGATTGTATCGGGGGGGGAAATTCGTTCATTTTTTTTCCACCCGCTATGCACGACTGAATGCACTTATTAGATAAGGTAGCACGAATGTGAATATATACGAATTATCTGACAGGAAGAATTTCTGAGATTCAGATGATTAATGATAGAATGTATCGAGTAATATTTCATTAGATTTCTATCAAGATACTAATTAGTTTTAATATGGAACATTTTAAATATGAAAGGAGATCATATCTTTATATGAGAGTGGCGCTCTGAGTTGCATCCAGGGCATCTGGGTGGGGCAATTTTTGGATGGTGTGAGAGCTAGCAGTTATCCCAATTAGGAGTGGACGCGTTTGTCCATGATTTGAGCAATAGTTGCTCCGAGCAATTGGATTGTTTGATTTAACAGTCCCAATTTTGAATATTTATAGAAAGGATTTTAAGATGAAACATGCTCCAGTCAGCGCGGTTATTGTTGCCACCATCACTTTCTTTGCTGTGGCAGTGAAAAGCCAGGATGATAAACAGTTACAAACCACGCGATTCTACAATATCGATAACAGAGTAACAGTAACAATAGAAATGAAAGAGGATGAATTCAACGCCCTTCGACTAGAAGAACCCTGCGACGGGGCATCAACAGAAATCTGCTTTACATGGAATGGAGCGCGCTACCACTGGCGCACCGCCGATAAGGTAACCATTGAAAGTTCGTCACATCTCGTTGGCACGGTCGCGGAGACCAACGTGGGCATTAGAAAAAAAGCGTGGCTCGGTTCTGAAGACAAGAATCAACCAGCATTGAAATTGAAATTTCCAGACAAAGTTGAAGATCACATCGGCACCAGGCACATCACGTTGAACAACGCCAAGCAGGATCCGGCAAAAATTAGGCAGTGTCTGGGATACATGCTGTTGGAAAGAGCTGGATTGCCTTACTCTCGCTGCAATTTTGCCGCTGTCAAAGCCCGTCTAAAAGATGAACATGGCAATATCATCAAAAAAAATCTAGGCCTTTACGTTAATGTGGAACCCATTAAAAAAAGATACATCAAGCACCATTTCGATATACCAGAAGAAGACGGCGAGGGTAATCTTTACGAAATTGATCACAAAGAGGACTTTCGTTGGGACAATCCCAATGTTTGGAATATCATCGCCCGGATAGACTGGAAGGGCTTTTCGGACAATCCACTGCATCAGGATAAAATAGATCTCGTATATCTGATAAACGAAATTTCAGATCCAGATGGAGATATTGCAAACGCCGTCGACGTCGACCATTTCATAAAATTCTGGGCGATGGATGTGTTGTTGAGAAACTGGGACGGATATACTTCACATATCAATAATGCGTATATTTATAACGATGCTTTACCTGTTGTAGATCCCTCTACTGCTGAAGATGTGAATTTCAAATTTCTACATTGGGGTATCGACCAGATATACCCTGATCCAAGCACATCTCCACAATACATGAAAAAATGGTACATCTATGGGAGTGAAACTAATCTCCATCTTCTCAACAAGAGAGGCATCATTGCAAGAGAACTTTACCGTTATCGAGATGGATCCGGGAAGCAAGTCTATGCCCACAAATTGCGCGAACAAGTCTACGAGTTTTTGGGAGAAGTGTTTAATTCTGAGCGCTTTCACGGTTACCTCGGCATTAAAGACTATATAAATACCGCTGTACATAACGCCAATGATCAATTGGAGGCGCTCGGGTTACCACCTATCGAAGCAACTCACATTGACCTGATTAAAAATCAGATACGAGATATTCGCCTGGAGATGAACACTCTATTTGGTGTTCAATGGCCTCCAGGTTATGTAAATATAGAAAGTAAGCGTTATTTTAATAGTTGTGTTCGTGCCAGCGGATACCAGGAGGTAGGCACCGGATATGAAGTATTTCGATGGTGGTGCACCTCCTCCGATAAGGATCAATGGGATTTGATCCGATCTTCGGATAATCCCGGATATGTAAAATTTCGCAATAGACGCTATCATCCCCGCATACTTGTAGCCGACTGGCATCACGCGTTCGTAGGTCCTAATGGTTTTGTTTTCAACATTTTCAACGATGATCCGGACAATCTGAATAGTAACGACTATTACGACCAATATTTTGGTCTAATACCGCATGGGTCTGGTTATTATGAAATTCAGAGCTTGAGGACAGGCCTGTGCCTACATTTTTCTGATACTTACAAAACCGGAAATAATCAATATCAAGTCCATCAATCTGAGTGCAACGGTGCCGCGGAAAACCTGGTGAGATTTGTCGACCCGTGATTAAAATTCGCGATAATAAGGCATAATAACCACGATGCCTCCCGCTCTATTGCTATCGCAGCCAGATCAATCGTTGATCGACCAATACGGCACTGTGTTTGACGGTATCTTCATCGAATCGGGAGCACCTCATATTGCCCCATCGGTGTGGATCGGGAAAATCGATGATGACCGCATCGTATGGCCCGTGCAGGACTCGGATGAACAAGTCAGCGTCGACATTTACAACGTGTACCTGTGCGGCGAGACCATCCCCACCCCCAAGACGAGCACACTCGCAACCCCGGCAAAACCGAGTGCTATCTCCAGAAGAAGAAACCTGTCTATTAGGTCCTTGGTGATTTTCTTTTGAAGCACGGATCCAATCCCCGCTACACGCCCCCATCAGGATCGTCGAGATGCCGAGGACCGTGCCGCGTGTTTGAACTGGCGGCGCCCGGATTGTCCGATCACTTTACTGTAATAAACTAATACCAATGGGGGTTGTTAAATGTCTAAAGCCAAATCATCGACAATTGCGCGCGACTTTGGGAGCACTATAAAGAAACAATGCTACGCTATCAGTGGCGCGGTGGTCTTTCTCATCGCGCTTGTGCTTCTGTTCCACCTCGTCGAGCGCTCCGTAACGATCCGGTTCTGGTTTGGCTTACTCGGTGCGGGCACTTGCCTTGTTTTCATCGTAAACGGGCTGGTTCGAATTCTACGACGCGCCAGGGAGTTCCAGTCGCAAGTCGCGAAGGAGTTGGCGGAACAAGAAACTGCCATTCAGGAATTGAGAAACCGTCTCACAGATTCAAATGATTCGCAGCACCGTTTTCTCAATGGCTTCAACACCATCGTGGACGAAATTGAACACGCCGACACCAAGGGCATGTCCCTCACGGTGCAGATGCTAGGGGAAATTGATGAATCCGCCAGCGAATCGGAAAAAGCCGCGGGTGTCACCGCAGTTCTCGAAGAAAATGTTCGGGCCATCACCGGAACGGCCCAGGATTTCTCCCAGAGCATCACCGCCATCGCCAGCACCGCTGAGGAGATTTCAGCAAATATCAGCTCGGTGGCGGCCACATCCGAAGAGATCAGCACCACGGTTGCCTCCATCGCCGCCTCTGCGGAGCAGGCCACTCAGAACCTCTCCATGATGGAGATGACCACCAAGGCGCTCTCAGAGGCCATCGACGGCGTGGCTAAGAACGCCAAGTCGAGCTACGAGGTGGCCAAAGCAGCCCAAACCTCCGCCGATCACGCAAGGCACATCATCGATAACTTGAGCGTCGCCGCGGATGAAATCGGCGAAATCGTCGGTTCGGTAAAGGGGATCGCCGAGCAGTCCAAGATTCTCGCAGTCAACGCATCCATCGAAGCCGCCAAGGCCGGCGAGTTCGGAAAGGGGTTCGGTGTGGTAGCCGTAGAGGTGAGAAATCTCGCGAAGTCCACCACGGACGCAACCCGCAACGTGGAGAACCGCATCAGAAACATCCAGCAAAACGCTTCCAGAGCCTCCCAGGCAGTCAATAGCATCGCTGATATCGTCAACAAAATCAATGAAATGCAGTCGGTGATCACGAACATGGTCAACCAGCAAAACGCGTCGGCGGCGGCGTTCTCTCAGAACATCTCCGAGGCAGTGCTGGGCCTCAACCACATCTCCGGAAGTATCGGAGAGTCGGCTCAGGCAGTCCAACAGATATCCACCGGAATCATTGAAATCGCAACCGGCTCCAACGAGGTGGCGATCAATATTTCCGACGGCGCCCGGGCCGTGAACGATTTGAGTGACCAGATCGGTGACGCGTCCGTCATGGTTACGGAAACCGCCAGGTACATTACCCAGGCCTCGGAAGCAGCAGCTAAGTGCAAGCACACCACAGAGGAAGTGAGTCATGTGGTGGACCAAATCGCCGGGGCGATCCAAGCTCTTGAAAACCTCCGACATCTCCAGGAGGAGTTGTGAGTAAAATGGGCCAATCGGCTCCTCGGAGCGCACCATGAACCGGCGCAACACCCGGGTCGTCCTCGTTGAAACCTCGTTCACCCTGCAGGCGCAGATGAAGGAGGCCATCGATCGAATTTCCGGGATGGAGCTCGTCTTTTCCGCTCCCACCTCAAAGCTGGGACTGGAAAAAGCCCTGGCAGACCCACCGAATATTGTGATTGTGGGCACCCACCCCACGGACCGATCCATGATCAGCATGGTGCGCAGTCTCGCTTTGTCTCTCCCGGAAACCGCCGTGCTGGTATTGGCAGGAAAAAGCGAAGCCGAGGCGGCCCTGGCGATGGAGGCGCTCTCTTACGGCGCCTTCGACCTGCTCCCTAAACCCAGTGGACACGGAAGATACGAATCGGTTGACTTGCTGGTCCGAAAGCTCCTCCCAAAACTGAAGATGTGCTCCATGGCGGTTCACGCTCGAATCGCCAAGAATCTGCTTCAAAATAGAGACAATTCGAGACCGAAGTCCCCTAATCGATCCGCGACCACCGGTCAGACCCGTGCGATCCAGAGAGCAACGAAAACCGTTGTCCGCCCCTTCACGCTGCACCACTCAAAAAAGCTGGTGGTGGTAGGCGCGTCGACCGGGGGGCCAGACGTATTGATGAGAATCCTCCCCGATCTATCCGCTGATTTTCCTCTTCCCATTGTCGTTGTCGTGCACTTACCCAAACGCTTCACAACTGCGCTTGCCAAATCACTCGACCAGAAATCATCGTTGCGCGTGATGGAAGCGATAGATGGTCAACCAATCGAAAGCCAAACCGTCTACATCGCCCCAGGAAGATTGCACACCATCATCAAAAACGGAACGGAAAACACGCTTTGCCTAAACACCCTGGACACACCGCCAGTTCTCGGGTGCAAGCCCGCGGCCGACATCCTCTTCGAATCAGCGGCGAAAACATGCGGCAAGCACGCCCTCGCGGTGATCCTGACGGGTATGGGACGGGACGGCACCGCTGGTCTTGCGCACCTCAACCAACAAGGTGCGCACATCATCGCGCAAGACAAAGAGAGCTCTGTGGTTTGGGGTATGCCAGGCAGCGCTGTCGACTCCGGAGTTGTAAACGAAGTCCTCCCTGCCTCAAAAATCGCCCGGAGGCTAACTGAAATCGCTTAGGTCCCCCCTCTATGGCCCCGAAGATATTTTTTTTATTTTGGCGCCTCGTGCTGTCGAAACAGGGATTCTTCAAAAAAACTCAGGCGCTATGATTGGGAAAACAGTTGACGGAGTTCATTCTCCTATTTAACTGCGCCAACCCACACGATTGACACGGCTGAACCGGGAAAACATCGATTTTACTTTGTTGCGGATAAAGTGACTGTTCTCGACGCAGAATTACTCCCTGGAAAGACCTACTATGTCGGATCGCGAGAATACAGCCATTTTGGTTATGGATTTAAAGTGATTCCAGGTATCCCTAAAGCCTGCCGCTACGTAATATCCACCCTCAAGGGCAGGAAAAAATATCTCAAAGGCTTGTATTGGGGAACTCACATGGGTCCAGAGACCAGCGTGAGCTCACCACCTGCCAGGTCTACAGACACCTGCTCTCCGTCTTTCACATCTCGGGCAATGATCTTTTCCGATAGGGGCTCTAAAATCTTTTCTTGAATGACCCGCTTGATAGGACGTGCCCCATAGGCTGGATCGTATCCTAGGTCCGCGATCCTCTGCTTGGCTTCTTCTGTCGCGTTCAGCGTTAGATTCAGTGGCGCGAGCAGTTCACTGGCGCGGCCGAGTTGGATCTCGACGATGCCCCGAATCGCTTCTTTTCCAAGTCGGTTGAAAATCAGCGTTGCATCGACACGGTTGAGGAACTCGGGCCTAAAGGTGGCCTTGAGGGCGTCATTGGCAAGACGGGTTATTTTCTGCGCGTCGTCCAGCTCCAAGATAAAGTTGGACCCCACGTTGCTGGTCATGATGATGATGGTGTTGCTAAAGTCCACGGTGCGGCCGTGACCGTCGGTGAGGCGGCCGTCCTCCAACACCTGGAGCAATACGTTGAACACCTCGGGGTGGGCCTTTTCGATTTCATCCAGCAATACCACGCTGTAGGGTCGGCGACGCACAGCTTCAGTGAGCTGACCCCCTTCGTCGTAGCCCACGTACCCAGGGGGGGCGCCCAAGAGCCGGCTCACAGCGTGCTTCTCCATGTACTCACTCATGTCAATGCGAACGATGTTTGACTCATCGTCAAATAGGAATTCGGCCAGGGCTCGCGCAAGCTCGGTCTTTCCCACACCGGTCGGACCGAGAAAAAGAAACGATCCAATGGGCCGCCTGGGATCTTTGAGGCCGGCTCTGGACATGCGGATGGCCCGCGCCACCTTTGAGACCGCTTCGTCCTGGCCCACGACCCGCTGGTATACCCGTTCTTCCATATGTAACAGCCGGTCTGTCTCTCCCTCTACCATCTTGCTCACGGGAATGCCGGTCCATCGCGACACGACCCCTGCAATGTCCTCGTCGGTCACATCCTCTCGTAAAAACGCGCCGTCCTCCTGGCTGGCTTCGAGATCTTGCCGGATTTTTTCGAGCGCTTTGGTAAGATCGGGCAGGCGGCCGTATGTGATCTCAGCTGCTTTCTGGAGCTCTCCGGTTCTCTGGGCCCGTTCAGCCTGGGTTTTGAGTGCGTCGATTTCGAGCGCAACGGCCTTGGCCTGCATGACCAGACCGCGTTGGGTCTGCCACCGGGCCCGCATGGCCGAGGCCTCTTCCTTTAAGTCGGCAATGGTGGCGTCGAGCTCGGATACCCTGTCCTGGTCCCCTTTCTTTCCCTCCATCTTCAGGGCCTGGCGCTCCACTTCGAGGCGGGTGATGCGCCGCTCCAGGTCATCGATCGGGGTAGGCAGGCTTTCAATTTCCATTTTGAGACGACTCGCCGCTTCATCGATGAGGTCAATGGCCTTGTCCGGCAGGAATCGATCTGACACATAGCGATGGGATAGGCGTGCCGCTGCCTGAAGAGCCGTATCCCGGATACGAATACCGTGGTGCACCTCGTACTTTTCTTTGATACCGCGCAAGATGGAGATCGTGTCTTCGACCGTGGGCTCGCCCACGTAGACCTGCTGGAACCGCCGTTCAAGGGCCTTGTCCTGTTCAACGTGCTTTCGATATTCATCCAGCGTGGTGGCGCCGATACACCTGAGCTCGCCCCTCGCCAGAGGTGGTTTGAGCATATTTGCCGCGTCCTGGGCCCCTTGGGTCGCGCCCGCACCCACCAGTGTATGCATCTCATCGATGAAGAGGATAATTTCGCCGTCCCGGGCTGTGATTTCCTTGAGCACTGCTTTTAGGCGGTCTTCAAATTCACCGCGGTACTTGGCCCCGGCAATGAGGGCCCCCATGTCCAGTGACAGTACGCGCTTGTTCTTCAAACTCTCGGGCACGTCACCGGCGACAATCCGCAGGGCGATCCCCTCCACAATCGCGGTCTTGCCCACACCGGGTTCGCCGATGAGCACTGGGTTGTTCTTCGTTCGTCTCGAAATGACTTGGACAGTGCGTCGAATCTCCCCGTCTCGACCGATGACCGGGTCCAACTTGTCGCGCCGCGCGAGCTCGGTCAGATCCTGACAATACCTATCGAGGGCCTGGAATTTGCCCTCTGGATCTTCGTCAGTAACCCGCTGATTGCCCCGAATGTCGAGCAGGGCTGCCTGCACCGTACTGGTGGTGACGCCAAGCCCCAAGAGGATATCAGCTGCCTCCTTGCCGTTGCCATCGGTCATGGCGAGCAGGAAGTGCTCGGTTGAAATGAACTCGTCTTTGAGCTTGTCGGCCTGAACTCTGGCGTTGTCGATCAAACGCTTCAGATCAACACCGGCGTAGGTGTCCGCTCCCTGGACCGAAGGCTTTTTTTGGAGCGCAGCGCCAATTTTTTCATGGATCATTTGGGTGGAGACCCCGGCCCGCTCCAGCACGGGTCGCACCACACCCCCTTCCTGATCCACCAGCGCCGCGAGCAAGTGAAGTCCCAGGACCTCCTGGTGCTGCATTTTTCTGGCAATGGCGTCTGCTTGGCCAAGGGCCTCGCGGGATTTCACTGTTAGCTTGTCGAGTCTCATCACTCCCTCCGAAAGAAATCCAAGTTAACAGCAAGGTAAGCGCGACCCCCAAAGGGTCAATCGGACCGATCTGTGCCCTGGTGTAAAAGGCCTCCCCCTTTGGCAAAAGGGGGTCGGGGGGATTTCGTCATTTCCCCTAACACCTCGATGTGACAAAATCCCCCTTCCCCCCTTTTTCAAGGGGGAATTTGCTGACGTCACCCGACAAAACTCGTTTAACCTAGCACTAGCTCTCATACCGCGCCTCGCCCAGCGGTACCTCGTTGAGCACGAGCCAGTATAACCCCATCTGTTTAACGGACTCGGAAAACTGATTGAAGTCGACAGGTTTGCGGATGTAACTGTTGGCCCTTAGGTTGTAGCTCTCAACGATATCCTTCTCCTCACGTGACGACGTAAGGATAACCACCGGCAGCAAGCTCGTTCGCTCATCATCGCGAATGGCGCGCAGCACCTCCAGACCACTGATCTTGGGTAACTTTAGATCTAGCAAGACCACGACCGGCATTTCTTTAATATCCCGATCCGCATACGCGCCCTTCTGGTGAAGAAAGTCGAGCGCCTCTGCCCCATCTCTCGCAACGATCACCTTGTTGGCAATGTTGTTCTTTTTTAATGCACGCAGGGTCAGGAGCTCATCGTCTGGGTTGTCTTCCACGAGCAGAATTACTTTGTCTCTAGACATCTTCTTGGGCATCTCCTTGTTCTGGGGGGGCCAGGGTAAAGTAAAAGGTAGCGCCCTTTTCGACCTCCGCCTCTGCCCAGATATGCCCGCCGTGCCGGCTGACGATTCGATGTACGGTCGCCAAGCCAATACCCGTGCCTGGAAACGAGGCATTGTCGTGCAGGCGTTGAAACGGTCCAAAGAGTTTATTGTAATAAGCCATGTCGAATCCCGCGCCGTTATCTCTCACATAAAAGGTCGGCGGTGTATCGCCGTTGCGGCCGAATTGGATTTTGGCTACATCGCGTTGATGGGTAAATTTCCAGGCGTTGGCAAGTAGGTTCTCCAGGGCGACCCGCAGCAATATGGGGTCGCCGTTGGCAGGTATGTTTGATTCGATGAGGCACTCAATCCGCCTGTCAGCGTCAGTACTCTCCAGCTCCTGGACTATTTCTTTAGCCAGGGCGCTCAGATCCACGGGCTCGATCTGCATTTCAGCCCTGGTGATGTGGGAGAGCTTCAACAGATCATCGATGAGGCGACCCATGTGTTGCGCCCCTTTTCGAACCCGGTGGAGGTAATCCTTTCCCCCTTCGTCCAGGCTGTCGGCATAATCCTCCAGCAAGGCCTCGCTGAATCCGTCAATGGCCCGCAGCGGTGCCCTTAGATCGTGGGATACAGAATAGGCAAAGGCCTCGATCTCGTCGTTCGCCGCCTCCAGCTGTGCCGTGCGTTGCTCAAGTGCGTTGTTTACTCGCTCGAGTTGCTCCCGCTGCCAACAGCGTTCGATGTTGACCGCCAAACTATTTGCCAGGTTGATCAGAAACGGCTCGTACGGCTTGTAGTGCGCGGTGGCGTCCGGCTGAATCAACAGGTTCCCCCAGTGGTGCACCCGGGTTCTTAAGGGAAGCACCCAGAGCGCGTTGGTGCCCTTTAGGTTGCACGCCTCCTTCATTTTATAGCCGTCGTCCAGGGGGATGCTCTGACACGTTGCACATTCTGGGATCTCGATGTCGCCCAAGCGCGGCTTGGCTGCGCCTGGGACGCAGTAGGTACAGTTTATTATCCCTGGAACGCTGGCGATGGCTTGCTGGACAAATTGGGTCATGCGAAGCCGGTCTGAAAATACAAAAAAGACATTATGGGCGGCCAGCAGCTGACCCAGGACGCTCGCATCTGCCTGGAGATCAGAGGTGCTCATCTTTCGAAGCTATATTCCTTTAAGAAATCCTCCGGGCGCATGTAGTAAGGATTTCGAACGATCTGCCCGTGAACGATCATCATCGGGTGAACCCTGAGAACATCCAGAATCTGAGCCCCATCAAACCGTCGCGCGTCGTATTGACAGATGGCCGTAATCGGATGGGTCGTGAGGACATCGTTTACAAGGGCCTCGTATTCCATCAGTCGCTCAGCCCCGGGTATGCCGCGTAGGGCCCAGGTCATCTCACCGCTCACACGTCCTCCGGGATAGTCCTCGTCCAGGGTCTGGTGATAAAATGCGCGCAGGGTGTCCAGCATTCGCTGGGGGATAAACTTCCCGTCTGGACAATACGTATCCATCGCGATCGTAGCGCTGAAACCCTCGCTTTCAGCTTCCGGGACTTGCACCCCCATCTCGGCCAACCAAGTCCTGACATCAGCCGGCGTCATGATGTCTGCAAAGTACGCCACCTTTTCTTCCTGGGCCAAGCCTGCTTGGAGAAATTTGGCGATCACGTGCTCCCGCTCCTTGTCGTTGTCGTAGATCAAGCACATATGGGTGCCCACCGGAAATGTCTCTTCGGTAAAACCCATGATCGCTTGCCTGGCATCCAAGCGCTTGTTCATCGTTTTTCTCCCTTGTAATGGATGGGTTGTCCTATTTCAAAAAACTTACGACACTTCAACTTTTCGCGGCTTTTCAATGCCAAAGCCCTGGGCGTAGTCCACCCCGATGGCCTGAAGCGCGCTTTTCACCCCGGCGTTTTCGACCCACTCGGCGATGGTCTTTAGGCCGGCTTCGTGGCCGATCTGATTGATGGCCTTTACAATGGCGGCATCGATCGGCTTTTTGAGCATGCCTTCCACAAATAGACCGTCTATTTTGATAAAATCCACTGGAATGGTTTTTAGATAGGAAAAGGAGCTCAATCCCGAGCCAAAGTCATCAAGGGCAAAATAACATCCCGCATCCCGTATTTCTTCAATAAACCGAACTGCTTTGCTCAGATTGGCAATGGCCGCGGTTTCGGTAATCTCAAAGGCGACCATCTTTGGCGGGATGCTGTATTTGCTGAGCTGGTCGCGAACAAAGACAAAAAAACTCTCGTCACTGAGGGAGGTCCCTGAAATGTTGATGAAAAAGGTGCCCGTTTCAGCTGGTGAGGGATTGCTATCAAGGATCTTTGAGAGATAGGAAAAGGCCGCGTCAATGACCCACCTATCCAGTCTGGACATCAAATCAAAGCGTTCTGCAGCCGGAATAAAGGCGCCCGGGAGAATGTGATCCCCATCGCCGTTCGACATGCGCAGGAGAAATTCATAGTTCAGCTTGTTTTTCCCCTGTTGCGCCAGCGGCACGATGCACTGTTGGAACAATACAAACCGATTCTCCTCGAGTGCCCTGTTGATGAGGGATACCCACTCCATCTCCCCGTGTCGCTGCCTCAGGACCGCATCCTCGTCGTGGTAGACGTGAATGCGGCTGCGCCCCTCGTCCTTGGCCGCGTAGCACGCCATATCTGCCGCGCTCAGGACCTCCTTTAGCCCCTTGGTGGCGCTATTGATTTGCACCAGGCCGACACTTACGCCAATGGCAAATGTCTTTCGGTTCCAGACAAAGCGAAAATTCCTGACTGCCTGGACCAATGTTTCGGCGATGTTCATGGTGCGATCGATGGGACATTTTTCCAGCAACACGCCGAACTCGTCCCCACCCAAACGGGCCAGCACATCGGAATGGCGAATAGATCGCCTGAGGACCACGGTCAATTGTTTGAGAAGCTCGTCCCCGGCCTCGTGGCCGCACGTATCATTGATGATTTTGAATTGGTCGAGGTCGAGATATAACAGTCCGTGGGAAAGCCCGGATGCGCGGGCAGACTGCAATGCCTGTTCGAGGCGTTGCTCAAAGCTATGGCGGTTCGTCAGCCCGGTCAGGGAATCGTGATAGGCCATATAGCGGATGGTTTCCTCGGCTTTGCGGTGGGCGCGCCGTGTTTCTGCCTCCCGAAGTTCCCGCTCGATAGCCGGCACGAGCCGCATGAGGTTATCTTTCATGATGTAGTCGTGGGCACCGCTCTTCATCGCGGTGACCGCGATATCCTCCCCGATGCTGCCGGAAACCACGATCACGGGCTTATCAAAGCGAAGTTCCTTCACCATTGCAATCACGTCATTTGAATTAAATCCCGGCATGTTGTGGTCGGTAATGACCAAATCCCAGTGGGGCTCTTGCAATGCGGCATAGGTGTCATAGCGGTTGTCGACCCGTTTCACCTGGGGATCGAATCCGCCGCGGCGAAGGGCGCGCAACAGCAGTATGGCATCGTCCTCAGAGTCCTCCACCAAGAGGATGCGCAACGGCTTTGACTCGGCCATTTGTGCCATCTGTTCTTCCGGGTCTACCTCAAATGACTGCTAGGAAAGCGATGTAACCATGGCCCCCCCCACCTAATTGTAAATATATTCTATATTTGAGTGATTTCAAAAAATACTGTTCGATGCGGCACAGCTATCGCCATTGCGAGCCATCGCGTCTCCGCGTATGCTCACCACGTCATGACGCCTGTAATTCGTCGCCGTATTATGAAGCGGCGAAACATCGAGGATATTGCGCAGCGCCTGGCCGTGCGGATATCCCATCGGCCAGTGCAGCTGGTGGTCTATATCGAGCAGGGCGCCAGTGGATTGGGCGTGGCCGTGGCAAAGGCCCTCAATGTACCTGTGGTTGGTCTCGATATCAGCTATCCTCTGAGTCGAACGCTCAATCGCGCGCCGCGTTTCCTCAGGGCCATGGCCTGGCCCATCAAAGAGGTCACCTACAGATTCACATCGCCGCGACGCAATGCATCCCTGCCGTCGTGCCTTTCAGATGCCTATCGCATTGCATTGATCGACGATACCGCGAGCACAGGCCGAACGTTAAAAGCTGCCATACGCGTGCTCGCAGATGCGGGCATCGACCGCGATCGCATCACCACCGCGGTCATTCGATGCGGCAAGCAGGCCCTTCCACTTGTCGATTGTTTCGAAACCACTGACAGGGTGCGCTTCAAATAGGATTGGCTTTCGTAGGGCCGGGGTTTAGCCCCGGCCGTAATGCGGCAACTTTGCCGGCGTTTCGGCGGCAGATAAACTGCCGCCCTACCTTGCTTTTTAAGAGATCTCTCTGATCTTTGCTACGAGGTCGTTCATCTCAAATGGTTTTTCGATAAAGCCGAGCGCGCCCGCATTCAACATGCGGTTGGCCTTATCGCTCTTACTGAACCCGGAGGTGAGCAGGACCCGGACGTTGGGGTCGATTTTTTGAAGCTCGCGATAGGTCTCTTCCCCATCCATTGTGGGCATCATCAGGTCGAGAATGACGAGTGAGATGTCATCTTTTCTCTCTTTGTATTCCTGAACACAAACTTTTCCGTCACTCGCCAAGAGGACGCGGTATCCCAATTTCTTGAGGAGTCGCTCAGTGGCCGCGCGGACCAGCTCCTCGTCGTCGACGAGCAAGATGGTGCCTTCGCCAATCAGCATGGGTTCGGCATAGGCGGGCGGCATCATCGACGTCGGGGTTTGGCGGGTTTCAAATGCCGGTATTTCGATAGTTACGGTTGTTCCCTGACCGATATTGCTGTCTATGGTGACAGTACCGCCGTGGTTGCTGATGACGCCATATACCATGGACAGCCCGAGCCCGGTCCCCTCCCCCTGGGGTTTGGTGGTAAAGAACGGCTCAAACACGCGCTCCATGGTCTTCTGATCCATGCCCGTGCCAGTATCTTTTATCCGCACTTGGGCACAACTTCCCAGCGTAACGCCTTCGACCTGTGAGGGTCGATGATCTCCCTTTACGACGTTTCGGGTGCTGATGGTCAATATCCCCTGATCTTTCATGGCGTCCACGGCATTGATACAGACGTTCATCAGGGCATTGAAGATCTGGTTCCGGTCTCCTTCTATCGGGGAAAGATCCCGTTCCAAGGTGATCTTGATCTCGATTTTCTTGGAAATGGTGCGCTTGAGCAGATCAGCGGTTTCGTGGACCACATCATTGAGCTTGATTTTCCCCTTTTTGTACTTTCCCTTGCGGGCAAAGCCCAGGAGATTGCGCGTCAGATCCCTACCCCTGGCACAGGCAAAGAGGATGTCCTCGATATCCTTGGCGTTTTGGTCAGTGGGGTCCATCTCGCTCTTAAACAAGGAGGCGAGCCCCATGATGCCGGCCAGGATATTGTTCATGTCGTGGGCCACCCCACCGGCAAGTCGCCCAATGGCGTCCATTTTCTGCGAGTGCTGTAGATGCTCTTCTAGCTTTGTCTTTTCAAGGGCCAATTGATGGCGCTCCGTAATATCCTTGGCCACCCCTCGAAATCCCTTGAGCGTGCCCGATCCATTGACCACTGGCACACCGCTGGTCTGTACGTAGATACGCCGGTCGTCACCGGTATGAATCCAGGTCTCCAAATCCACAAGGGGTTTCTTTTTAGAAAAGCTTTCTAAAAACAGAGATTTTATGTCTTCCGCGTTTGGATCGAAAAAATCGATGAGGCGTTTATTGATGATGTCGTCCGGCTCATATCCAGTAATCTCCTTAACATACCCCGCGGCAAACGTGAGCTGACCTGCCCTGTCTGTCTCCCAGATCCAGTCTGCTGAGCTCAGCGCCACATCCTGTAACCGCTGCTCAGATTCCTTTAGCCCTGAAATGACATCCCGAAGCTCGCTGGTGCGCGCTTCGACCGTGTCCTCCAAGGTGTTGATGGTCGCGCGAACCTGGCGGGCCAAATGCCACTTTTCGGTCAACGCGGTGGCGAGTTGATATACCTCTATGAAATCAAAAGGTTTTTTTAAAATCAGCAGGTTGTCCGTGTTGCCCAGTTTTTTGCTAATATCAGACCAGGCATAGTCTGAATAGGCTGTACAGATAACGACTTGCAGGTCGGGATCGACCTTCCAGATGCGCTCGACTGTTTCGAGCCCGTCCCAGCCCGGGGGCATGCGCATATCGACAAAGGCCACGGCATAGGGCTTGTGGTCCGCCAGTTTTTCAGTTACCAGGGCAAGCCCGTCTTTGCCCTGGAAGACAGCGTCCACGGTAAAGGCAGATGGGGCATCACTGGACAGGCTGTCGGCAAGCAGGTTGCCGAACAGATCGTCGGATTCGGGCTCGCGCTGATCAGATAAGAGAATGTTGCGATAATCATCGTGAATATTCGGGTTATCGTCGATGACGAGAATGCGCTGATTCTTGTTATCAAACTGACTCGGCATATGCCTTATCCCCAAATGCAGTCCCAAAAAACGATGTGCTCATCGGTTCTTAATGTTCATCGGTCAATCAGCGGGAATCTTAAACGATTTTAGACGAGTAGGTAGGTTGGGCCCAGTGGCTCAGCAGATATTGAAATGGGTGTTTTATCTATCCCTTACAACAGAGATGCAATGCGGAACAGCAATGCGCTGGATTTACCATTTCCAACGTGTAAACAACCGCAGCCACTATTACGAGCGGTCATGCTGTCTACGATATCATCGATATCCCCATCACTGTCCGAATCTGAATCTGAGTCAGAATCGCTATCACTGTCTGAATCCGAATCCGAATCTGAGTCAGAATCGCTATCACTGTCTGAATCCGAATCCGAGTCTGAATCCGAGTCACTATCACTGTCTGAATCTGAATCCGAGTCTGAATCCGAATCGCCATCGCTGTCTGTGTCTGAATCCGTGTCCGTATCGACATCGGTGTCAGTATCGGTGTCAGTATCAGTGTCCGTATCCGTATCCGTGTCCGTGTCGGTATCCGTGTCCGTGTCGGTATCCGTGTCCGTGTCGGTATCCGTGTCCGTGTCGGTATCCGTGTCGGTGTCAGTATCCGTGTCGGTGTCAGTATCCGTGTCGGTATCAGCACACGCCGGCTCCCACGGTGCCGGGCCTGGTGCCTCTACACCATAATCTGCGGGCCATGACCCATAGTATTGATTGACACAATCAACCAGGGTCTGCTCCATATCAGCAGCGCCGAGGTCTTCCATAATGCGCTCCCAATAACACCCAAAGACATTATCCCCGGAGTTCATCATTATCGCATTAGCACCGCCGGAAAAATAGGATGGATTTCTGCCCATGACGGCGCTTTTAAAACTTGAGTTAAAAATATAGCACGACGTAAAAAACATGATTTTGCATGCCAATTGGTTTTCGGGATAGGCATTGATGTGGGACGCTGATATTTGCCCGTCATCTGTTTGGATATACCCTTGCGGAAATCCATGCCCTGTATTTGAAAAGTATTTCACGTTGGGGCATGCCAGGTAGTCGTGATACTCTTGGCTGTTGGCCCTGCCAGAGACATCCACATTGGGAATGGGTCTGTCGGAGAACATGACATAATTTAATCCTGCGGCTTCAACTGCAGCCACGGACTTTGTAAAGTTAGTAACCGCCCATTGGCTTTCACTGCACGCGGGGCAGGTAAAAAGCACGTCCACTGTGTCGTCCGGGCACTCCCCCGGGCGTGTGGGCGTGGCATCCCGTTCCTGCAACTGATAGTTGTTTTCCACGTGAATGACCTGCTCCCCTTGCAGCGCAATCCGAATGGGGTCCACCACATACACCCCTTTTCGGAACAGGAGCACCAACACCTACTGGTATTGGTCCTGATAGTGCATGATCTGGGCGCGGGCTTTGCTGTATGTTGTTGAAAAATCATCGCCAAGCGGTGCGATGACGACCTCACGCACCATGGCTTCAATAAACGCAGCTCTGGTGGGATCGTCCGCACCTTCCCCAATAACCGAAACACGCGCTTTGACTGAGACCGACAGATCTGAAGCACTTACTTGTGCGGACGCGAAAAATATAAAGGCGATAGCGGTGCCCACAATGGGGTACTTGTGTTCGTTCTTCATGAAACATCTCCTCATTATACAATAGATAAAACTAATTATTATAATGTATAACATTTCATTATTTTTTATTACAAGCTTTTTTGTCACAAGCCACAGCAGAGGGTGTGTCGTCAACCAGTTTTTCGGTCACCAGGGCAGGTCTGTTTTGGCAGGTCCGTATTATGGGTCTGCTTACAACAGAGATTTAATGCGGAACAGCAATGCACTGGACTTCCTATTGCCAACGTGCAAACAACCGCAGCCACTCGTCTGAGCGGTCATGCTATCTACAATATCATCGACATCCTCATCACTGTCCGAATCTGAATCCGAGTCACTATCGCTGTCTGAATCTGAATCCGAGTCTGAATCCGAGTCGCTATCGCTGTCTGAATCTGAATCCGAGTCTGAATCCGAGTCGCTATCGCTGTCCGAATCTGAATCGCTGTCACTGTCACTGTCACTGTCACTGTCACTGTCGCTGTCGCTATCCGTGTCCGTGTCCGTGTCGGTGTCAGTATCCGTGTCGGTGTCAGTATCCGTGTCCGTGTCGGTGTCAGTATCCGTGTCCGTGTCGGTGTCAATATCCGTGTCAGTATCTGTATCCGTGTCTGCGCACGCCGGCTCCCACGGTGCTGGTCCTGGTGCCTCCACACCATAATCTGCGGGCCATGATCCATAGTATTGATTGACACAATCAATCAGGGTCTGCTCCATATCAGCAGCGCCGAGGTCTTCCATAATGCGCTCCCAGTAACACCCAAAGACATCATCCCCAGAGTTCATTGATATGACATCGGTACCGCCGGAATAGTAGGATGCATTTTTGTCCATGATAGCGGTTTTCAAACTTGAGCTAAAAACATAACACGACGTAAAAAACATGATCTTGCATGCCAGTTGGTTTTCAGGATACCCATTTATATCTGAGGCCGATACTTGTCCGTCATCTGTTTGGATATACCCTTGCGGAAATCCATGACCGGTGTTTGAAAAGTATTTCACGTTGGGGCATGCCAGGTAGTCGTGATACTCTTGACTGTTGGCCCTGCCAGAGACATCCACATTGGGAATGGGTCTGTCTGAGAACATGACATAATTTAATCCTGCGGCCTCAACTGCTGCTACAGACTTTGTAAAGTTGGTCACAGCCCATTGGCTTTCACTGCATGCGGGACAGGTAAAGAGCACATCCACCGTGTCGTCCGGGCACTCCCCTGGGCGTGTGGGCGTGGCATCCCTTTCCTGCAACTGATAGTTGTTTTCAACGTGAATGACTTGCTCTCCTCGCAACGTAATCCGGATTGGCTCCACCACATACACCCCTTTTCGGAACAGGAGCACCAACACGTACTGATACTGGTCCTGATAGTGCATGATCTGGGCGCGGGCTTTGCTGTATGTTGTTGAAAAATCATCCCCAAGCGGTGCGATGACGACCTCACGCACCATGGATTCAATAAATGCAGCTCTAGTGGGATTGTCCGCACCTTCCCCAATAACCGAAACCCGTGCTTTGGCGGAAACCGACAGATCAGAAGCGCTCACTTGTGCGGACGCGAACACGATGACGGCTAAGCATACGCCGGCAATACGGTTGCTGGAAAAGATATTCATGGGGCTACCTCCTTATTTAACAAATGACTGACTAATGTATAACATTATATCTTTTTTCATTGCAAGCATTTTTGTCGAGGTCTCTTTCGCGCTGTCACTTGGCGCCGTGGCACCAAGGGCGTTCTCAAGGCCAAGTTTGCGATAACACGTGTGCGAGTAGCAGATGCTCCGCGCACATCTCAGCATAAACGACCAGCATAAACGACTACCAGGGCAGACCGCATGGTTGATCTGTGAACAGCGCAGTCCCGGGGATCGACGTTATTACCTATGCAGCTACCCCGAGAATGCTTCGCGTCGCCAACTCGTAACTGCGATCAAAGCACGCTGGAGCTGTGAGCAAGCACACCAACAACTCAAGCAGG
>JAAUYD010276124.1_pt1 | contig 22774 bp, 20 predicted proteins | sample 7278101 | NCBI WGS metagenome assembly JAAUYD01 (sample SAMN14350128, study PRJNA611818) | marine sediment metagenome | isolation source: surface marine sediment (0.6m) | place: French Polynesia: Moorea | collected 2018-08
AGTCCTGTTGGTTAATTACTGTTTACCTTTACTTTGAGTTAAGCTTATGCCTATTGGTGTTCCTAGTGTTCCTTATCGTCTTCCTGGTAGTCAATACGAACGATGGATTGATATCTATACTCGTTTAGGCCAAGAAAGAATTATTTTCCTCGGTCAAGAAGTAACTGATGGTATTGCTAACCGTATTGTTGCTTTACTATTATATCTTGATTCAGACGATCCCAGTAAACCCATTTATCTCTATATCAACTCTCCTGGAGGTTCCGTAACTGCCGGTATGGCTATTTACGATACCATGCAGTACATTAAGTCTGAGGTGATTACCATTTGTGTTGGTTTGGCCGCGTCTATGGGGTCATTTTTATTGGCCGCAGGAACCCCTGGAAAGCGTCTGGCCTTACCCCACGCTAGAATTATGATTCACCAACCCATGGGGGGAACCGGACGACGACAAGCGACGGATATTGAAATCGAAGCTAATGAAATTTTACGCATTCGCGCCCAATTAAATCAACTTTTAGCCGATCACTGTGGACAACCTCTCGAAAAGATTGAAAAAGATACCGATCGAGATTATTTTATGTCTGCTGAAGAAGCTAAAGAATATGGCCTGATTGATAAGGTAATTGAAGAGAAAAGTCTTTAGTTATCTTGACCACTTGGTAACGGTTGTATTGATACTATCCCCCATGATCTTAATTGGTTATGGGGGTACTTTTAGGATATAAAAGCTAAAATTGGTATCTGTTTTCACACTTTAATCAAAGTGCTGCTATGATATAGCAGTTCCCATACTTGTGAGGTACAAACTTTTCTAATTTTAGGAGTTAGGAGTTCGGGAGTTCGGGAGTTCAGGAGTGCAGACTTCGCCCGATGCTCCCCAGCAGAAGTTGAATATTAGGTGTACCTCATGAGTCCAGGAAATAGTATAATATCTTTTAGTTGCTAATAAAAATGACATCAAAAACTCAAAAAAATCAAGAAACTGAGGCGATAATTGACTCAAGATATGATCGTATCATTCGATTTTAGGTCGTAATTCGATTAGGGATTATCGCAATATTTACCCTAATATTTTTGTTGATAATATTTATCTATTTTGTTTACTGCTGTTAATAAAGGAGAATCTAAAGATTCTACCCAGTCAGAAACTTGTCGAGATAATCCTAACGTTACACTTTTTTCAGAAGGAGATAAATTATCGTTAATAACTTGATTTTTTATCTTTGTTAGTTTCTTGAGTAAATTATCTAACATTTCTTGATTCTTTGTTTCTTGTAACTGCATTTTTTTAGCAATTTCAACAGCATTATCAATAAGCTGTATGAATTCAAGTTGACTATTTTTCATTCTATTTTTTAACTCATCTAAATTTTTAATCAAATAGAGATGTTGGATAATTAAACACCTCTATTTAGTTTTAATTGTTTCATTAGTTATTCAATACAATTGAATTCTGTGGACTCAATTTCTTCCCCTTCTGACCAAATAATATTAACATCTCTAGAGTCAACAATGAAGGTTTGTTGTCCCCCTCCAGGATAACAGTCTGAAGGATTTTGGGGTCCTGTAATTCCTTGATAAACGGTTGTTCCTACTGGTAAAGTGACAGTTTCGATGAGATTGGCTTTATTTCCCCAGTCTTGATCTAATGCTAATTTAACAATAACGTCTGTACTTTTATCAAACTTATCTGTGGTTAAATATCGACCGTATTTGTATTTCTCCGTTCCATCTTCATTTAATGTGTAATAGCGATAGAAAATCTCTGGTTCTTCTAACGTTCTCTCTGTACATTTTCCCTCTAAAAAAGTGATGGAAATGTTTTCGTCAAGATTACAATCATAAATTGTTTCTTCAGCCTGAGCAAATAATGAGAAGCTATCCCAGGTTAACCCAAAGAAAGTAATTAAGAGACAAAAGGTAATTCCAACCAATATTTTGCTGACTTTTAGCATATTTTTTAGCAAGTTATAACCCAACTAACAGTATAATAGTAGCTATACTGATACCTTTGTGTCAATAATAAAAAGTTAATTCTTTATATTTTTTTTACTTTGATACTCATTAATTCAATCAATTTTTTGATTGTTTCCTTCAGCAATTATAGCTAGGAGTCATGGGGGTAAGATGATAAATACGACCAAATTTAGCAGCAGTATTAATATCATTTTCACGTAAAGCTAAACGAACCCTATCTAATTTTTCTGCATCTTCTAAAGAAAGATAGGGAGACCAAGGATCATCATTGTAAGTAATATCAACTTCAATTTCTGCCATGTATTCTCCTTCATGAATAATTTTAGTTTGTTTTTTGGTCTTCATGATTTTCTCACGGTAAAGTTATGATTCCATTGACTAGGATCAGGTCGATAAGAGTTGATATTTTAACTTCACAATCTTTACAAAAGTTTGACTCATACGGTTTTACTTTCATTTGATTCTTTATCCTTTGTCTGACTCATTAGAAATAATCTTAACTTTAATAAGCTAAAGGTTTGTCCTAAATTAAGGGGTAATAAAGAAATCCCCTCTAAACGAGATTGTACCCAACCATCACCCCATAACCATTCATGATAACCATCGATGCCTTGTTTTAAAATCATCCGTAAACAGTTATCATCAGCAATTTCTACATAATGTTCGATAGTAACTAATCCGAGGGAACTACTAAACTTTGAACCTGTGGTTAACTTATCAGGAACATCAGAGGATAATGTCTGAGGAATTAACCATTTTTTTAGGTGATTACTGTTTAATAAACTATCCCGAATCAGATTATGATCTCCAGGAACTGCAATACGTAATTGACTTTGTTGAAAGTTACCTAACATTTGATTCTTTAAACTCGTTCAGTAAAGTTAACTATACTCTCTTAATATATTATAGCTAGTCTATTTGAATCCTAAACATACTTGTTGAGAGGAGGGAACGGGGAACGGGGAACAGGAAATTTTCATAACTCATTTAGACTAGCTACATAAACCCTATTGAAGTTAATAGCCGTCATCTAACCCTGGTCTTGGCATGGGTAAAACTCGTTTTTTATTCAATTTACGTAACCAAAATCCTCCAATTACGGCAATGGTTAATGATACAAACCCAGTCATAGATTGTAGGAGTAAAAATCCTCCAATGGCGAACATAGTACCAAACATCACTAAAATGGCTGCTAATACTTTTAGGATATCATTTCTTAAATTCTGTGCTGGTTTTAAACCTGTTTTATATTGTTGACGTTGCCAACCCATACCTCCAGGACGAACCTTTGTATAGAATTTTAATAAAGTTTCTTCATCTTCAGCAGGAGTTAAATACATTACTGTTATCCATACCATTGCTGTCATAACAGAAATTCCCAGTAACCGCCAACCAAAGTCGGGGAAAATATTATTAATATCAGGATTGATGGTTGTAACTAAACCAATAAAAAACCCTGCAACCATGGCCGATAATTCTGCTTCTGCATTAATTCGCCACCAAAACCAACGTAAAATTAACACAAGTCCCGGACCAGTTCCAATGGCAATTACTAAACGAAATACAGTGCGGACATCCGTCGCATAAAATGCAGCAATTGACCCTAAAACTGTTACTAAAACCGATGCTAATCTCACCGCATTGGTTAACTCTTGATCAGAAGCATTAGGACGGAAAAAACGACGATATAAATCATTCGTTAAATAAGAAGCCCCCCAATTAATCGATGTGGAAATGGTACTCATAAAAGCAGCAATTAAAGAAGCTACCACTAACCCTAAAACCACCGATGGTAAATAAGTTAACATCAAAGTCGGATAAGCTAATTCTGCATCTTCTAAATTCGGTAATAAAACCATCGCTGCTAATGCAGTAATAATCCATGGCCAAGTTCTAACAATGTAGTGGAGAATGTTAAAAAACCAAGTGGCTTTTTCTGCTTCTTGTTTCGCCTCTTGTTCCGTTTCTCCTCTGACTGCTAATAATCTTTGAACAAATTCTCCACCCCCATCACTACGACGAAACGACCACCATTGAACAAATATATAAGCTGAAAATGTAGTGGCTGTAATGCCAGCAGCATCATTCCAAGTAAAGCTTAAACCGCCATTATTGGTAATAGGAATGAACGATAAAACATCAAAATTAGTAATTTCTTGAACATTAGGGATTAATTGGCGTATTCCTCCTGCATCACTAACTGCAATAATAGCTACTAACGTCGCCCCAAACAGTCCTAAGAAAAATTGAAAGAAGTCTGTAACAACCACACCCCAAAGTCCTGAAGCCCCTGTATAAATTAAAACAAATACACTTAAAGCAATTACTGTCCACAGTTTCGTCGCTTCTCCAGGAGAGAACCCCAAACTTTGCCATAACTGCAAGGCATCCACCACTTTAACCATGGCCAACATAGCGTAACCGATGCCGATACAATTAATAGGAACCGCAAATAAAAAGGCTTTGGTTGCCCGTAAAATGGCTGCTGTACCCCCACTGTAACGCAATTCTGTTAATTCAGCGTCCGTGACCATTTCCGACCGTCTCCACAGCCCTGCAAAGACGTAAATTAAAACAATGTGGGCAATGCCAAAACTCCACCATTCCCAGTTACCTGCGATCCCTCTGGTAGCAACCACACCGCAGATATACAAAGGGGTATCGATAGAAAACGTAGTGGCGGCCATACTGGTTCCGGCTAACCACCAAGGAAGGTTTCTTCCAGCAATTACGGCGTTGATGAGTCCTTTAGGTTCTTCTTCTGTGTTGTCGCAAGTTGTCAAGGATGTTTCATCGTTAAAACCATCTTGAGGATCATCAATACCCTGTATTGTTCCTGCTTTTGTCAGTTGTTTTGTCTTTTTTGCCTCTTCTGAAGATTTTGTTTCTCTATGGGACAACAATAACCCCAAGGCCATCGTCGCAAAAAGATAAATTAAGACAATAATCCAATCTATAAGCTGCATTGTTTAAATTTAGGTTATTTTATTTAAAGTTTGGTTGTGAGGATTTTCTGTGTTAAAACTTGAGTCGTCTAAACAGTGGATACATCAGTTATCCCAAGTCAATGATTGGGTCTTGTTAGGGTTATGGATGATTTTAGGGGGTTTTCTCCGCTTTACAAATTTGGACGCTAAACCCCCTTGGACTGATGAATTTGCCACAATGGTGTTTAGTTTAGGAAATGATTTTCGTTCAGTTCCTCTGAATCAGGTTATTTCATTGGATACCCTTTTGCAACCGCTTCGTGTTAATGGGGACGCAGGAATTAATGAGGTTGTTTCTTTATTGTTACAGGAAGATAATCATCCTCCTTTGTATTTTGTTTTAGTTCATTTGTGGGTGAAGTTATTTCAAACTGCGGGGGAATATGTAGATGTGGAAGTCATGCGATCGCTTCCTGCCTTTTTGGGCATTTTATCTATTCCTGGGGTTTATTTTTTAGGAAAAATTGCCTTTCGTTCTCGCTTAATTGGTCAAATTAGTGCAAGTTTAATGGCGGTTTCTCCTTTTGGTATTTTCTTGGCACAAGAAGCTCGTCATTACACATTAAGTATTTTATTTGTTATTGCGTCTTTACTCTGTTTAATCCTTACTCTTAGGCATCTTTATCAAAACTCTATTATTCCTTTATGGTTAGTTTTTACTTGGATATTAGTTAATAGTTTTGGGTTGTCGGTTCACTATTTTTTCGTTTTAACGTTAATTTCAGAATCTATAGCTTTAGCTGTTTTAATTTATGCTAAATTTAAACATAATTTCTCCCAATTAAACAAAAGGAATTTAATCCGTGTTTTAGTCGCTATTCTAGGAACATCAACCACGGGTTTAATCTGGATATTATTAGTTCTTCCTCAAGGCTATGGTAATAATATGATCACTTGGATTCATCCTTTAAGTCATATTTTATATGCCATTAGTCCTCCATTTCAATTATTAGCTGTTTGGGTTCCGATGCTTTCTTTACTACCTGTGGAATCTAATTCTATTCCTGTTGTCTTTTTTTCGGGTTTAATTTTAATTCTATTCTTTATTTGGTTAATTCCTTATAGCATAAGAGGAGTCAAAAAAGGATTAAAACTCAATCAATTTCGTCTTTCCTTGTTAACTTTACTAACATTTATTGGTGGTGTTATTGCTTTATTTCTGCTTATTACTTATGTTATTGGGGTTGATTTAACCCGCGCTGCACGGTATAGTTTCACTTATTTTCCTGCTGTCATCGTATTAGTTGGTGCTAGTTTAGGTATTTTATGGAATGAAATTAAACAAGAGAATCAGCAATTACAAGAAAAAGAAACTATAAATCCTTTTATTTTACTCAGAAAATTGTACGATAAATTGAACTGTAATGGTAAATTAGCATTTTATGCAGTTTGGTTAATGGGATTTTTAGGTGCAGTTACGGTTCTTATTAATTTAGGGTATCAAAAATATTATCGTCCTGAACAATTCATATCAGTTATTAAAGAAAATTCATCCCAACCGGTTCTAATTGCTACCACTCATAAAAGTTTAGTTCAAGTAGGTGAAATGATGGGAATTGGATTAGAATTAGAGAAGGCAGGAGGCAACCCACCCTACCCTCCCAGGAGGGGAAGGCAGAAGGCAGAAGGGATATTTGAACAAAATATTTCCTTTTTATTGATTAACCAAGCAAGAGAAAATGATCCAAACGTACCTGAAACCCTGAAAAAAACAGTTAACAATCTATCTAAACCTTTAGAAGTTTGGACAGTTAATTTCAACGCAGAAATTGAATTGAATAATTGTTATTTTGATACAAAAAAATATCCTTATATTGATGGTTATGGATATAAAAGATATATTTGTAACTAAAGAATATCTTTATTAGGGAGAAATTTACCAGAGTTTTGTGATAGCAATCGCTATTTCCCATAAACTAGCAATAATTAAGAATAAATCAAAATCGGGACTCATAGTGATTAAACCTTTAGCACTTCCACGATGACGGTGCTTGGGAGTTTGTTGATTCATTTTGGTTAGTTTATAAATCGGTTGAGCCTTTTTGGTAATAATTATCTCTTGATTTTCTCTGGCTAAAATTTCTAAAATTTCGGGATTCTCTTGATTTTTTTTAGTTCTATTTTCATATTTTTATTATTCGTATTTTATCCTGTAAAATAATTCTTGAGATAATTGTGATTGACTCACATAGATAAAAATAGGATAATATATAAGGGCATAACATCAAGTATCAATAATTTGAGTGTAGCATAATGTCAACAGTCACAGAAAATGACCTCAAAGAATTAAAAGACCTGATCATCAATAATCATAAAGTCTTAGAAAAAGGTCAAGCTGATTTAAAAGAACAGTTAACAGCTATTGATAAAAGATTAGCTATTGTAGAAACTCGTTTAGAAGACTGGAAACCTGCGATTGATAAGATTCCTGATTTAGCAGAAAAAGTAGGAGAATTAAAGAACTTGAGACAGTTTTTAATTATTACTATTACTGCTGTTTTTAGTGGTTTTATTGGTTGGTTTGTTCGAGGAGGAAATCTCAAACCTTAAAAAGATTCCTCGTACTTCAGAATGACATTTTAGAAATACAAAAAAATATCCATATATTGATGGCTATGGATATAAAAAGTATATTTGTGACTGAACTTGGTTTATGGTACTATTCCCTCGGGATAATCGCTTTAATCTTTCATATAGCATTACGCATTATAGTTAGGACATTTCTAATTCCTAAAACGTAGTCAAAGCATACTGTTGCCTGTTCCCTATTCCCTAGCACGTAGTGCTATAGTTTGCAATTTTATGAGAGATACATTTTTGCCATCCTGTCAATACTGCTCGGTTAACAAATTTATCTGTTGAGAGAGGGATGGGGAAGAGAGGGAAGAGGGGGAAGGGTGGGAAGAGAAAACCATCTGTATTGCTTAATTCTCCCCACACCTCCCACACTCCCCACACTCTCTATTTCATGAACTTTTCAAGCTTATCCGAGTAGTATTGGCCATCCTGTAACTCAACAACTGAGATTGTTTTATGCTAAGTGTCAAAAGACTAATGATTTCATTGTTCAAGATTATCTTTGTAGCTATGTTTGGAGTGCTATTTATTTTGGTACAACCCAACTATGCTGAAACTGAAGTACCCATAGCTTCACCAGCTATCCCTTTAACTCCAAATACTGCTTACAAAGTAGATCGGACACCAAAACTAAATCGTCAATCTTCATGCGATGGACAAACCGCTCAGGTCAAGTTTGTCTTCAATGATCCTAAGTTTAAAGATGGTGTATTTGAGGAAACTTACCCAATTCAGGATAATTGGGACTTATTCTTTAACACCCCTGATACAGACCAAGAACTTTATTTCCAAGACTTGACAGGGTGTAATCTTCAACCGATACCAGCATCACTGGAATTACTATCTGGGTACAAAGATAAGGAGCAAGCAACACAGTTAAGTGGCAATGCACATTTTGTTGTGGCCAAAGATTACTATGCTTTTCCCCGAGATGGTGGAGACCCTTATCCATTGGGTAGTTTAACAGCCATCGGAGGAACAGAATTTCCTGCTTTAAGAGGTTCAGCTATTGGCCAACTCATCATTAAACCTGATTCCATTCGCGCTCCTCATTGGCATCTCAAATATACTGAAACGGGTTATTGTTATAAAGGTCTTGGACAAGTTGGGATTATCACTCCTGGTAATACCATCCCTAAAGGTCCAGAAGAAGAAGGGTTTTTTGGGGAATCAAGGGTAGAAGAATTTTTTGTGAGGGAAGGAGAAATTTTCCATTTTCCTGAAGCCAGTCAACATTACTTACGTAATGTAGGAAATGAAGATTTTGAATGTGTTCTTTTCTTTGCAGAAGGACAAGCTCTCACAGAAGATAAATTGCTAACGATTACGTTACAAAACATTGTTGGTGGGACACCGTTAGGAGTTCTCGGGCCTATTCTCGTTACCGACAGAAATCCGAGCAACACTGATCCCACTGATACCCCTCCTATATATACAGCGGAAAGGGTTTCAAAAGCTCCTGCTCAAACCTATACTTCAGTGGATCAAGGTCCTTATCCTGTTCCGGTTGTTGAGACTTGTAGTGGAACACAACCTGATGCTTCTGATCCTGGTTGTCCCCCTCGTTCTGAGATTACGGGCAGACAACGTTCCGTTTTCTCTATCTATTCTACATTAAAACCCTAGTGCTAGGGTTTTAACATAAGTAGGAGGAATGGGTCTATTCCTCTTACTTCAATCATCTAACTTTAACTCATCACAGAAGGTTGAGACGCGTTAAAGAAAAGTTGTTGAGAAAGAAGAGTTGATTCCTCGGCTTAAGGTGTTAATGGAACAGCCAGAATTTATGAGTGGATTAACTTGTTTTCATTGGTGGCCAAAAACTGATACTTGCATTAACTGATTAAGCGGATTTCATATTAGTTAAAGGTAGCTCAAGTTTATCAAATCGGTATAAAAAAAGCACTGTTTCAAGTAGAAAGTGCTTTTTTGATTGTTTAACTTAATAACTTCGTCTTGTTTTAAAAGCTATTGCTCCGAGTGTTTTCACGAGGACGCGCTTGGTTAACTTTCATAGAACGTCCCATCCATTCTGCACCATCTAAGGTATCAATGGCTTTAGTTTCTTCTGCTTCTGTATTCATTTCCACAAAAGCGAACCCTCTGGGACGACCAGTTTCACGGTCTGTAGGGATATGAATACGCTTGACGCAACCATAATCAGAAAATACTGTGTTAAGGTCTGCATCTGTTACCTCATAAGCGAGGTTTCCTACATAAATTGACATAAAATTTGTCTCTGTTTTTAATGAACTTGTAGAGATTGAAGTGTCGGAGAGAACGGTATAGATACTTAACAGGAAAACCAGTCAATTATATTAACTTGCTCTTTAAGCCGATTCACAATGCTCAAATACAACTATATCATAAAAATACTCACTGCATAATTTTTTAGATATATTTGAGTCATCGACGATAGTTTATTTTGCTATGATATGAGTATCAAGATTATTTTCCCCTCTCTGTTATGTCAACATTTATCGGCAAGCAGGTACGTGAATTTAAGTCTCTACACCAGCTAGTCAAGAGGTTCTGTATGTCAATTTATGTGGGAAATCTATCTGATGGAGTGACAAAAAAAGACCTTGAAAGGGTATTGTCTGAATACGGAAAAGTTAATCGTGTTCAATTATCATTAGAGACAGAAATTCGGGAAATGAGAGCGGTTTTCTTTGTTGAAATGGAAACAGAAGCTGATGAAGAAGCTACTATAAAAGCTTTAAATGGTGCTGAATGGAGAGGAAGTTGCCTCAGAGTTAACAAAGCAGAAGATGGAGAAGAACGAAATTTGTCTGGTCGGGGTGTAACTGGTCACTTTAATTAATCGAATCTCGAGTGATCGCCACTAAAAAAACCCTAGTGCTAGGGTTATCCCATAAGTTGGAGGAATTTATTTCCTCCAACTTATGTCATCTAACCTTAACTCACCACAGAAGGTTGAGGCGCGTTAAAGAAAAGTTGTCGAATTTGTTCAGCAATTTGAGGACTACTTAACTCTAAATCAGCTTTTGACTGATCGGGTTTGGCATGATCCACCAATTTATCAGGAACCCCAAAGCGTTTAACAGGAACCACTACATCATGATCCAGGAATGCTTCAGCTACAGCCGAACCAAAACCACCCATTAAACAGCCTTCCTCTAAAGTAACCACTTTACCAATACGCTGAGCTAAAGGAACAATTAACTCTGTATCGAGGGGTTTAACAAAACGGGCATTAATCACTGTCGCTTCAATACCGTGTTCCTTGAGAATTTCAGCAACTTGTAAAGATTGATTAACCATGGTTCCATAACCAATAAGCAGTACATCATCCCCATTGCGGAGAATTTCCCCTTTACCAATCGGTACAGGTTCCCAACCTTCTTCCATCAAAGGAACACCTACACCACTACCACGGGGATAACGCATGGCAATGGGTCCATCGGTATAGTCAATCCCTGTTACTACCATCCGTTGTAATTCCGCCTCGTCTTTCGGGGCCATAATGGTTAAGTTAGGAATACAACGCAGATAGGCAATGTCATATAATCCTTGGTGAGTGGGTCCATCTGCCCCAACAATACCCGCCCGATCTAAACAGAAGAATACGGGAAGATTTTGGATACAGACATCGTGTAACACCTGATCGTAAGCCCGTTGTAAGAAAGTCGAGTAAATTGCTACTATTGGCCGCATTCCTTCACACGCTAAACCTGCGGATAAAGTCACTGCGTGTTGTTCAGCAATACCTACATCAATATATTGTTTGGGTAATTTAGCTTGTAGTTTATCCAATCCTGTTCCTGTGGCCATGGCTGCGGTGATACCGACGATCTTGGGATCGTTTTGCGCCAGGGTTGTCAGGGTATGGGCGAAAACTTTGGAATAGCTGGGAGGTTTGGGCTTATTGGAGGGAATACCCTTACCTGTGGCTAAATTAAAGGGGCTTTGGGCATGGTAGCCGACTTGATCCTTTTCTGCTAATTCATAGCCTTTTCCTTTCACGGTAGCGACATGAACAAAAACAGGGCCAGACGCTTTATGAGCTTGTTTAAAGGTAGAAATTAATTCTTCTAAGTTATGACCATCAATAGGACCAAAATACTTAAAGCCCAATTCTTCGATCACCGCCCCAACTTTAGGCATGGCTAACCGTTTCATTCCTTCTTTGACCCGTTCCATTTCTGGGGTTAAAGACTCTCCGAAGAAGGGTAAATGTTTAAATTGTTCTTCGATGTTGTCCGAGAGAAACTGCACCGGATCACTGAGACGAACTTTGTTAAGATAGCGAGAAATCGCTCCTACATTGGGAGAAATGGACATTTCATTATCATTTAACACCACCATTAAATTAGTACGGGGCAAATGTCCTGCGTGGTTAATGGCTTCTAAAGCCATCCCACCGGTTAACGCCCCATCTCCAATGATAGAGACAACTTTATAATCCTCTCCTTTAGCATCTCTAGCTAATGCCATCCCTAGTCCAGCAGAAATGCTGGTAGAAGCGTGTCCAGCACCAAAATGGTCAAATTTGCTTTCGCAGCGTTTTAGGTAGCCAGCAATACCATCTTTTTGTCGTAGGGTGTGAAAACGATGATAACGACCCGTTAACATTTTATGGGGATAAGCTTGATGGCCAACATCCCAAATTACTTTATCGCGATCGAGATCAAGGGTTTGATACAGGGCAATAGTTAATTCTACCACTCCTAACCCCGGACCGAGATGACCTCCACTCGCAGCAATAGTCTGTAAATGCTTTTCTCGAATTTGACGAGCAATATCTTCTAGTTGTCGAATGGATGAACCGTGTAGCTGGTTGGGATGAGTAATATCACTTAAATTCATAATGGTTTGCTTTTTACCATCTTGATTTGATTGTCATATCATATTTTGACATCCTTCTCACCCTAAGAGTAGTTTTCATTGGCATAGATTATGAACTTTCTGGCTTTGAGGCAGGAGGCAGGAGTGGAAAGAAGCCTCCTGCCTCGCCCAAAGGGCTGTTAACAACTTCTTTATGATCTTCTGATTAACTAATCTATGAAGATTAAATTTATGAGGTTTGATTTAATTCCTATGGAATTTTTCAAAATGACTTTTTAGGAACTTTTTAAAAGTTATAATCGTTAACTAAAACAGTTGATTTTCAAGAAAATCAGCGTTAAATATGCCGTTAAAAGTAATTGAAAAATTAGGGAGGAAATCAAATGACGGATTATGGTACTTTCGTTGATAAGAACGGTAAGCGTATTGATGGGAGTGGTTATTCTGTTGTAATTATAGACACGGGAATTGATTTAGATCATCCTTTTTTTGGTCCTGATCGTGATAATAATAAAGTTGCAGATAAAATTGTTTATCATTATGATTTTGCTTCTACCTCTTTAGAAAATGTTAGTGATCCCACCAGTAATGATGATAATAATGCTAGTGATCCTGACAAACATGGCAGTCATGTCGCTAGTATTGCAGTTTCAAGCGATTCTACCTATCCAGGAATAGCTCCTGGTGCTAATATTATTGCTCTTAAAGTATTTGATAATAACAATAAAGCTAGTTTTTATGATATTGAACAGGCTTTACAGTGGGTGGTGGATAATCATGATGCCTATAATATTGCTAGTGTCAATATGTCCCTAAGTAATGGACGTAACTATCAAGATCCCTGGTTTTTTGGCAATGTTATTGATGATGAATTACAAGATTTAGTTGATAATGATGTTATTGTGGTTTCTGCTGCGGGTAATACAGGAGAAGATGGCGCTTCTTATCCAGCAGCGAGTGTTAACTCTTTAGCAGTTTCTGCTGTGAATAATAAAGGTGAAATTGCTAATTTTTCTCAACACCATCCCAATTTAACCGATGCTTTTGCTCTGGGTGTGGGTATTAAAGCAGCGAATAATAATGGGGGAACTGCTACCCTCTCAGGAACCAGTATGGCCGCTCCTCAAGTAGCAGGAGCGATCGCGATCGCTCAACAGTTGGCAGTACAAGAGTTGGGAAGGAAATTAAATTTAGGGGAAATTCGACAGTTACTCGCACAAGGGGATAATGTTACCAATGAACCTCAATATGAAGGCAAATTATTAAATATTCAAAAATTAGGGAACGCCATCTTAAATATGGCTTCGTCTAAACAACCCAGCCAAATATCATCAACTAACCTCAACAATACTGTTGAAGAAACACCGATTGATAATGATTTTGTTATTGCTGAAATTGGTAAAATTACCAATATAAACCATCAAACTCAGACCATTTTTCTTGATCATAGCTTTAGTAACCCCGTTATTTTTGCTCAACCTTTATCTCGTAATGGTGGTGATCCTTCAACCATTAGAATAACTGATATTAAAAGCGATCGCTTCTCAGTTCAAGTCCAAGAAACTACTTTAATTAATGGTAATTCCCATAGCGGCTATCATACAACAGAAAGCTTTAGTTTTTTAGTAGTTGAATCAGGAATTTGGGAATTTTCAGACGGTACTATTATCGAGGTTGGCAATATTAACACAGATAAAATAACCACCTCGACTTGGGAAGGTATTAACTTTAAGCATAACTTTACGAATACCCCTGTTGTTTTAACTCAAGTCCAAACCGATAACGATCCAACTTTTGTAAGAACTCGTCAGAAGAATATAACTAAGAATGGATTTAATGTTGCTTTAGAAGAGGAAGACGCATTTAAGTCTAGTGGACATGGTTCAGAAACTATCGCTTGGTTAGCCATTTCTCCCGGTCAAGGAACTTGGGACGGTAATAAGTTTTTAGCCGGAAATACGGGCGATCAAGTAACCCATAATTGGCATACCATTGATTTTGGCAATAATTTCAATAATAATCCTAAATTTTTGGGTAATATTGCTACTTACGATGGATCAGATTCTTCAGGATTAAGATATCAAAAATTGACCGATGGTAGCGTTCAAGTTATGATTGAAGAGGATACCAGTAACGATAGTGAAATCAATCACACCACCGAAAATATCAATTTCCTAGCTATCGAAGCAACGGGAAACTTAAGAGGAGCAACGGTTGATTCTTTAACAGGATTAAGTAATTCTCAACTAGCAAGTGTTAACCCAGAGATTTTTATTTTAGGTAATAATATTGAATCATTTTATGATAATTATGGACAACAAGATTATTTAGAAATATCTAATTTTGATCTGACTCAGGATACCATTCAATTACACGGTACAGCCAATAGTTATTACCTTGGCTCTTCTCCTTTTTCAGCTAATGATCAAGCTATCTTTTTAGAGGTTGTCGGTATGGAAGATGAATTAATTGGTATTGTAAAAAATACCAACAACTTGGATTTAAACAGTAACAATTTTGTTTTTGTTTGATGATAAAATTTCGATTAGTTATCATTGTAATTTTAACAGTTTATTGGATATTGCTGGGATTTCATACTCCCACTTCATCCTATAATTCTCTGTCAGGAAATGTTAGTATTGTCTTAGAAAAAGCACTTTGGACAAACTCCAATAAAAAACTTGCGTATCAAGATATTACCCTTGACTTAATCTGTGAAAATAATCATTGTCATTCTGAGATTTGGGGGTTTGCTCCTGAATTTAATCAAGCAGAACATCACGGAACTGTTACTATCAATCAATCTCATAATCAATGGATTTTACAAGTTAATTTAACCATTAACCCCGATCCTTGGTTATCTTGGTCAGGAAAAGCTAATTATCAAATTGAACTAACCCCGAAAAATAGTGATCTTTTAGTGGGGAAATATCAAGGAAATTTTAATAATAAATTATTAGATGGAAACGCTTCAGCGATAATTAAACCCCTATATCCTCAACCCTTATCTTATCATAAAACAATCCAAACTCAAGAACATCCTCGTCTCCTTTTTCGAGAGGAAATGACTCCAGAGATACAAAAAAAAGCCAAGACAAGAATTGGTCACAAAATAGTTAATAAATTAAAAGAAAAACTCAATCGACCTGTTGTTTATGATGGTTATGTTCCCAATGCAGGATATCACGCAGCAGGACAATGTTTTCTAGCATTAATTGAAGAAAACCCTAATCAAGCTGATGATGCTTGGACAGTGGTAAAAACAGCGATCAATACCTCTTATCGTCGATTGTTTGAACTGTCTCCAGTAGTGGCAGGGGTCGCGATCGCTTATGATTTATGTTATTCTTATTGGGAAGATAATAATCGCATCCTTGTATCTAATTGGCTTGCTGAGCAAACTCAATTATTGATTGACGGAACCCCAGATAAAGGATGGAACCCCACAGCTTGGAGTAATTGGAACGCTAGAGCAAGAGGAGCAGCAGGATTAGCAGCATTAGCGATTCTCAACGAGCCAGAAGGGTCTTTTTCCCCAGAAATCGATGTAGAACACCTTTCAACCATTGCAGAACGGAATATTATTCGATATTTAGAAACGGCGATCGGAGATGGGGGTTTTGGTACTGAGGGAGATCACTACACCACTGAGCCTTTTATCTTAACCTTGTTTCCTTTTTTCACAGGTTACTATCATGTTAAGGGAAAAAACTTTGTTACTGAAGCGTCTCATCTTGCTCAATTATTACCCAATTATTTAATGCGAATTGTTCCTAGAAATAATGATTATTTAATTCCTAGTTATGGAAGACATCGATATTATCCAGGGGGATCATTATTTGCCATGGGAATAGGTTCAGTTCCTCTCAATTTTTTACCTGGAATAATGTGGGTATTTGATAATTATTGGGGTGATAATGGGGATAAAAGTTTTGGCATAAAAAATAGTTTGGATGCAGTTTTCTTATTAATTAATTACCCTGAAAAATCATTAATTAATAATCCTTCAATAATTTTTGATAAAGTTTTAGTAGATGAGAAAAAAGGGTTTTATGTATTTCGTAATCAGTGGAAAGATACAAAAGATTTTGTAGCTAGTATTTATGGAAAACGAGAATATTTAGACAAGTCTTGGTCTTTTCCAGATGCGGGAAGTTTTCGCATTTGGGGGTTAGGAGACAATTGGGCGATCGCAGGAAAAAGTGAAAACAAAGCGGAGAATGAAAATGTTATTATTCAGGAAAATACTAATCAATTAACGATGGAACCTATTCATTTTGAATCTCAAAAAGATGGTTCAGGAATTGTTAGTTTAAAGTCTGAAAATTGGTTAAGATCTTTTGCTGTTGATTACTCCAATGTTTCAGGGGTTCCTGGTTTATTTGTTGTTTTTGATCAATTTGATGATCCTAAAACTAATCATACTTGGGTGATGAATACTCAAGGTAAGGTAACCATTGATAAAAATACATTTATTATTCAAGGAAACAAAAATCTGACGATGAAAGGAACTTTTATTACATCTCAGATGATTAACTTAAACTATGATGATAATCATCAAAGAATTGTGGCAACAGGAAAAGGTGACTTTTTTGTTGTTATGACAGTGCAAAACCATACAATTCCTGACTTGAAAATTATTAATCACCACTCATATCCTCAAGTCATGATTGGAAATAGAGTGATTAGTTTTAAAAACAAACATATTTATTTTACTATTAATTAATTCGTATTTCTATTAATTAACTGAATTATAGTTTTACCAGGTTGACCAAAGTTTAGTATGATATGAATAAAGATAGCTCAAACCAATAAGAGGAAGGATTGTGTGAGTCAAAAAACCATTGGAATGCTAAGCAGTTATTCAGGATTACAAAATAAACGAGATTGGTTATGGAAACAAACCCCTCAACCCTTTGGAGTCTGGAATAATATTCAAATGTTAGCTAATGATCCTAACCCTGATTTCTTATTATTATATCAATTTGATTTTCCCTTACCACCTCCCCCTAAACCTTGGTGGAAACGTTGGCGAAAATCTCAAGTTTCACCCCTTAATATTCCTTCGTTACTCAGAGGGGTTCCTAAAGAACGGATTATTTATTTATTAAGAGAACCCCCCCTAGAAGAAATTGCTAACAGAAACCGCGCTAATTATAATGATGCTAGTAACTATTGTGGATACGTTTCTGGACCAGATAATTTTGCACCTCACCCCAATTATATGCCAGCAATCTGGTATATTAATCATGAGTTTGATGTCTTAGATAAGGGTAATATTCCTGAAAAAGTTAAACGGTGTAGTTGGATCACATCAGGAATTAATCGTACAGAAAATCATCGCCGTCGTCTCGCTTTTTTGCAGCTATTAAGGGATAATAATCTTGACTTCGATCTCTATGGTAGAAATTTACCTGAGTCATCTAAAAGTCAAGGCATATTAGAAAATAAATGGCATGGTATGGCTCCTTACTATTATAATTTGTCCATCGAAAATTATGCTGATAATGAATGGTATGTTAGCGAAAAATTATGGGATGCTTTGTTATGCTGGTGTTTACCCATTTATTATGGGGGAAGTGCAGCGGATAAATTATTACCTCCAGGAAGTTTTTTAAGATTACCCAGTCTGGATGAAAAAGGTCTAGAATATATTAGGGAAGTAACCGCTAGTTTGGATGCTTGGCATGAAGCAAAAAGTGCGATCGCAGAAGCAAGACGAATCATTCTCCATGAACTGAATTTAATGAATTGGTTATCAGATTTTGTTGTCAAATTTTGAATATTTTTAAGATTATTGAATATGGATGGAATTTGCACTTTAGCCAATGATTACGTTTTTGATCAAGTTGTCGCTTTACTGAACAGTATTGAAGCAATTTATGGTCAACAAATGCCTGTTTGTATTTATCCCTATGATGATAATACAGAAAAATTATCAGCGGAAATTGCTTCTCGTCCCCAGGTAACATTGTACAATGATTCTATTTCTATAAAACGATGGGATAGCTTCGCTAAAGCGGTTTGGGATAGCCATCCTACAGCGCGTCAAACCTGGGAAAAAGTAGGAAGCAAGGGTTATCATCGGTTTGGAACCCATCGCCGTTATTGTGCGTTTGATGGACCGTTTGATCGCTTTATTTATATGGATGCTGATACTATTTTGATGAGTTGTTTAGACTCTATTTTTGCACAATTAGAGCATAATGATTGCATTGTTTATGACTTTCAGTATAAAGATTTAACCCACGTTTATGACGTGAACTCAAAAAAGTTAATAGAAGTTTTTTCGGAAGAACGATTAAATAAAGAAATTTTTTGCTCAGGATTTTATGGTTCAAAAAAAGACCTGTTCTCTGAAGAAAAAAGAAAAGAATTAATTAACTACTTACAAAATGGAGAAGCAGAAATATTATATTGTATGGCACCGGATCAAACTATTGTTAACTATATGATGATGCGTAGTGGTTGTTCTATTTATAATTTAGCTTTAAACTTACCTCAAGAACAAAAAACAGGATGTTGTGTCACATCACCTCATTTTGAAAACAAAGATAACATTCTTTATGATAAAGGAAATCGATTAACTTATATTCATTATATTGGTATCTCATCACAGATTTTTAGAAAAGTGTGTGAAGGAGAAAATATTGATTTTCCCTATCGAGATATTTTCTTATATTATCGTTATTATCATCACCCAGAAAAATTACCTAAATTTAACCAAAAACCTGTATATTATCAACAACAACCTAATATTATAGAGAAAATTCTCAAAAAATTAGGATTAAATCAGTAGAGGAGAAAACAATGACCCGTGGAATTTATATTACCGCTAATGATAAAGTCATTGAACAAGCGATCGCCCTGTTAAAAAGTATCCGATTTTATGATAAAAATACTCCCGTTATCCTCATTCCTTACGACGATAATTATCAAGTGATTGCTCAAAAATTAAATGAAGATTTTGGGGTCACAGTCTATCCTGATTTAGACTTTATTGAAAGATTATCTATTAAATTACAAAGTATTTTTGGAGAAGATTTTTTTGCCCGTCCTAATCAATTTCGTAAACAAGCTTGTTGGTTTGGTAAATTTGATGAATTTCTTTATATTGACACGGATATTGTAGTCTTTAAAAAAATAGTTGATGATTTAGACTATTTTAGTGATTATGATTTTATTTGTTATGATTATCAACATAAAGCAGGGATTCGTAATGTTTTTTCTCAAAAAGTAATCGAAGACCAAGTCTTTAGTAAAAGTGAATTAAAAGATATGTTTAATGGGGGATTTTGGGCATCTAAAAAAGGGTTGATGTCTGAAGAAAAAATTTATAAAGTATTTGAAGAATGTGCAGAAAACATCAACTATTTTGACTTCACTTACAAAACCTCCGATCAACCCATTATTAATTATATGATTTTAAAAAATATTGAAAAACGGTTTAATTTAGCCCACAAACCCGATCAATATCCTGGAAATTGGGCAGGAACCAGTCATTTTAAACAAGAGGGTTATCAATTAATTGATCCTACCAATAATCAACCCCTTCATTATTTACATTGGGCAGGCATTAAAATTCAACCAGGGTGTCCTTATTGGGATATTTGGAAACACTATCGTTATCTTGGAGAAACTGCACCCGATGATGCAGAATTGCTCAAATCAGACACAGGAATTAAGACACAATTATGGCAACAAGTCAAGAAGATTTTAAAAAGAAAATAATCTATAATTGAATAGATAATATTTTTTTGTTGTAGCAGATCATTTAATCATGGCCAGAGACTTACGGGGATTTAATAAACAACTAGAAGAACGAGGACAACTGCGACGAATCAGCAGCTTAGTCGATCCTGATTTAGAAATAGCAGAAATATCAAATCGGATGCTACAAGCAGGAGGGCCAGGGTTACTATTTGAAAATGTTAAAGGGGCGAAATTTCCTGTTGCCGTTAACTTAATGGGAACCGTTGAAAGAACCTGTTGGGCCATGAATATGGAACACCCCCAAGAATTAGAAACCTTGGGAAAAAAACTCGCTATGTTACAACAACCAAAACCCCCAAAAAAAATCTCTCAAGCTATTGATTTTGGGAAAGTTTTATTTGATGTCGTTAAAGCCAAACCCGGTAAAAGTTTCCTTCCTCCCTGTCAACAAGTGGTCATTGAAGGAGACAATGTTGATCTTAATACGTTACCTCTGATTCGTCCTTATCCCAAAGATGCAGGAAAAATTATCACCTTAGGACTGGTGATAACCAAAGACTGTGAAACTGGAACCCCCAACGTCGGTGTGTATCGCCTTCAGTTGCAATCAAAAAACACCATGAGTGTTCACTGGTTATCCGTTAGAGGAGGTGCCAGACACCTAAGAAAAGCAGCAGAAAACGGCAAAAAACTAGAAATTGCCATCGCTTTAGGGGTTGATCCTCTAATTATTATGGCGGCAGCCACTCCCATTCCCGTAGACCTATCTGAATGGCTGTTTGCGGGGTTGTACGGCGGTTCAGGAGTCTCCTTAACCAAGTGTAAAACCCTAGATCTAGAAGTCCCCGCAGACGCAGAATTTATCTTAGAAGGAACCATTACCCCCGGAGAAGAGGTTCCCGACGGACCGTTTGGGGATCACATGGGCTATTATGGCGGAGTGGAAGACTCTCCCTTGATTCGCTTCCATTGCATGACCCATCGTAACGATCCTATTTATTTAACCACGTTTAGTGGTCGTCCTCCCAAAGAAGAAGCCATGATGGCGATCGCTTTAAATCGTATTTACACTCCCATTTTAAGACAGCAAGTTTCAGAAATTACGGACTTTTTCCTACCAATGGAAGCCTTAAGTTACAAAGCTGCTGTTATTTCCATTGATAAAGCCTATCCAGGGCAAGCTAGACGGGCAGCCTTAGCCTTTTGGAGTGCCTTACCTCAATTCACTTATACCAAATTTGTTATCGTAGTCGATAAAGAAATTAATATTCGTGACCCCAGACAAGTTGTTTGGGCTATTAGTTCTAAAGTTGATCCGTCAAGGGATGTGTTTATCTTATCTGAAACCCCCTTTGATACCCTTGACTTTGCTAGTGAAAAAATTGGCTTAGGGGGAAGAATGGGAATCGATGCAACCACTAAGATGTATCCCGAAACCGATCACGAATGGGGAGAAACGTTAGAGTCTGACCCCGATGTTGCTGCGATGGTGGATCGTCGTTGGGTTGAATATGGTTTAGGAGATATTGTCTTAACCGAAGTTAATGCCAATTTATTTGGTTATGATATTTCTTAACCCACATTTCGCACTTTTGTAGGAGTTAGGAGTCTCCGAGTCAGGAGTCTCCGAGTCAGAATATTTTGACTAACGTTTTTTTCTCATGATCTCCTCTTTCCCCAATATAGAAGAGCTAAACTAATAAAAACTGTTGCCTACCCTCACCAAAAGACTTTTTCAGCAAACCCTAAATATCGTTGATTTCTCAATAACTTTGTACATTACGCTTCCAAAAATTTAGCCAGTCGTACATTGGAAATCCAGCCAGTTAAGGGTTCTTCTACACTCCCTTCTCTAGTTACAAATATATCTTGGCAAGAAGGTACGCTCTCCATTTTTAGTTTTGCCTCGGCAATACTTATTTGTTCAGAGACGATTACAAAGCCTTTGTTTGCCCCGAAACTAAACCCTTGTGACTTTTGCTCGGCAATAAAATTTTCTAAAGTATCCTCTTTCTTCCCTCCTGAAACAAGGTAGTGATCGAGTTTACTTTGATGAATCATATACTTTGGTTTTCCATCAAATTCCAATATAGGTAAACGACTGACAAGCCCACTAAATCTATCAAGTAATACGGAAAGTTGGATATCTTGATCTCCTTGCCCTTGTGGCATTCTGAAATAGTTCAGATCAGACAAACGCCTCATAATCGATGTAACCGAGGCTTTTGAACGTTGCTGAGGTGTAAGCTTTTGAACAAGTTCTCGAACTTGCTGGTTTGCCGATTCAAAGTTTTCGCGGCCAAAATAGAATGCCAGGATAGTCCCAACCCATGAAGAATAAACTGGTAAGACTATATTAAAGATATCTTTAGATTCTGTCGGGTTTTGAATGATGGTGTATATAGCTAACCCAGTAATGGCAAACGTCGAAATAATCAGAACTCCAAGGGCGATAGTATGTCTATTCATTTCCTTATTATTCACTATTAGAAAATCTTGTGTGAAACTATTAAAAGTTCACTCTTTATCCACAAGCTTATCAGTTTTCACCGATCAAATTCGATCATTATTGTACAAAGGAATTAATAACCGATTGAAAGTTTTAAAACGTTGCTGTTTTGGGTTGAGAAATATAAATAACTTTAAGAATAGAGCTTTATTGTTTTGGCATCTAACTGATAGTTTAGCCTAGTATATACTGTAGAACC
>JAAUYD010188299.1_pt1 | contig 22769 bp, 15 predicted proteins | sample 7278101 | NCBI WGS metagenome assembly JAAUYD01 (sample SAMN14350128, study PRJNA611818) | marine sediment metagenome | isolation source: surface marine sediment (0.6m) | place: French Polynesia: Moorea | collected 2018-08
TACCATGATTGCTTTGATGCTGGCGGGCAATGCCGTTGCGCCGCCGGAATCACTCCTGGATGCCGCCCGAACTCTCACAGCCCATATCGCTTTGATCATTGCTGCTGATTTTGACAGCCTGGAGTTTCGCACCCTGTTTATCTGCGGGCTGACCCTCTACCTGGTCACGACCCTGGCCGTGGTGGTCATGCGACGTGTGGCCGAAAGACAAAAGATAACACCATGAGAGCCGCCGGCCAAAAGCTGATCATCGCCTGGAGCTGGATCAGCAGCCTGGTACTAATGGGAGCAGCGGCCGCCATTCTCGGCTTTTTACTCTACAAAGGTATTCCCGCATTGAATCTGCGATTGTTTTTCGGCAACACCGAACCTCTGGCGGCCCTGTTGCTGCAAAAACCGGTCTTCGAGGGTATTCTACCGGCCATGGCAGGTACCCTGGTCCTGGTGCTGACGGCAGTAGGGATTGCCCTGCCGGTGGGTCTTGTTGCAGGCATTTATATGGCCGAATACAGCCGCGGGCACATAAAGCAGCTGTTGAGCCTTTTCTTCGATATCTTGGCCGGCATTCCATCCATTGTCGTGGGGCTGTTCGGCTTTTCCGCGGCGGTATTTCTACACCAGCACTTTAGCAGCCGGATCTATCCCTGCCTTATCATTTCGGCCATCTCATTGGCCTTTTTGGTATTACCCTATCTCATTCGCAGTACCCAGGCGGCCATGGAAAGCCTGCCGGACAATGAGCGCATTACTGCTCCGGCCCTGGGCGCCACAAAGCTGCAAAATATCCTTCTTGTCCTTGTTCCCAGAGCCCTGGACGGCATTATCAACGGCGTCATCCTTTCCATCGGCCGATGTGCCGAAGACACGGCCGTGATCATGCTCACCGGTGCCGTGGCTACCGCTGGTATGCCAAGTTCGGTGCTGAGCACTTATGAAGCTTTGCCATTTTACATTTATTACATTTCATCTCAATATATGGACCGACAAGAACTGCTCAGTGGCTACGGAGCCGCCATCATCCTATTGATGATTTGCAGCGGGCTGTTTTTTATCAGCCTGATCATAAAAAAACTTCTAGGTCGGCGGTTTAGCAGTAAGATATAAAAAAGGTCGTTGGTCAATGAATTCCACCATTATGAATAAAAGTAAGACGGATCATGCGAAGATAAAAATTCAACTGACGGATTTGACTTTCCACTACGGCGATCAGTGCACACTTGATGGTGTCAGTGAGAAGTTTGCCGATCGTGCCGTCACTGCCATTGTGGGGCCGTCCGGACAGGGAAAGACTACATTGCTCACAGCCATCAATCGGCTGTGGGAGGAGATTCCCGGTGCCAGGATCAACGGTACCGTGGAAATTCTGTTCGACGGCGCAAGGGTAGATATCAATAACGGTTATCCTGTCAATCGATTGCGGCGAAAGGTAGGCATGGTGTTTCAAACCCCCAATCCTTTGCCCATGAGCATATACAAGAATGTGGCCTTTCCTTTGAAGCTGGCCGGAGAGAGAGGGAAGGACAAGATAGATGCCAACGTCCAGTCCGCATTAGCCCAGGCCTTTTTATGGGACGAGGTCAAAGATCGCCTGGATGTCGATGCCCGCACTCTGTCCGGAGGTCAGCAGCAACGGTTATGTATAGCCCGGACCCTGATTTTGCACCCGGAAGTGCTGCTGCTTGATGAACCCACCGCCTCATTGGACGCCAAGGCCGCCGAGGTTATCGAAGATCTTATTTCCAATCTGAAATCCCATTGCGCTATTGTGATGGTTTCGCATTACCTGGACCAGGTCCAGCGGGTTGCGGATGACGTCATGGAACTGATCGGTGGCCGACTTATACGGAAGATATAAAGTCCTTACGATAGAGAATGGAATATGGCGATAGGGTATTTGTCACCGGTAACAGTAAAAATCCCAGCCAGAGGGCCCGGCTTTGGATAAACCCCTATAAGGGGATAGATTGCCTGTTGTGCCGGAAAGCTGGTATGTTCGATAGCGCTTAACAGAACTTTTGGATTTCATTTCCAGCACCGGAGAAAGCATTCAGCATCAGGCCGGCACAGAGGCCGGCCCTACGTTGTATGTGCCACAGCCGTAATGGGAAATGGTCTTCGTAGGGCCGGTCTCCGTACCGGCCGGTCCCATATTCCATCATCCTTCACAGTAAATAAAAACCGGTACTTTGTTAGGAAAAGACCTTTCATTCACTGATCACAATGAGATGAACTTCCCTTGGGCCGTGGGCACCGTTGACCATGACCAGTTCAATATCACCTGTTTTGCTGGGGGCGGAGATAAGGGTCATACAGTTGGTGAGGCCTTCGCCCTTATGATCAGGATCCCACTGGAGACGTGTATAAAGTTCTTCAAGATCGGCCACAATTTGATCTTGGGCCACAACGCAAACATGAATCGAGGGCAACAGGGAGACCGACCTGAACTGGCTGGGCCGGGATTTCATCACCATGGTGGCGGTGTGGGCCACTACGAAATCGGCACTGGTGATGCCGATATAGGCGGCTTCGATATCTTTCCGGAGGCGCACCAGCTCACCGGCTGGGTCCTGAGTTTTTTCCGTCCGGGTGACGGTCACCGGAATATTGTCGCCTGCCAGGTGCGCTGCCAGATCGAGGGCATCGATGTGAGGATGGTGCCATGCCGCGATGCGCTTCTCGCTGCCCCACTCAGGGGAAGCAGTTAAGGCCAACTTTCGGATGACGTTGGCGGCCTCCACGTTGTCTGCCACAACTGCCACCTGCATTTGAACGGCTTCCGCCCGCATGATCAATTCTTCCAACAGTTCTTCCTGGCGCTCGGTTGATTTATCAATATATCCCTGGAGCCGGGCGTCGAGATCTTTTGGCCTTATATGAAACAGATCGGGCCTGGGTGGGGTTTGGGGTGATTTTCCCAATGCCCTGCGGATATTGGCAATAAATTGTCTTTGACTGCGATTGGTCATATCAACTCCGTGTAGATGTAACGTGGCAGCTAACGCTGATTGATGAAACTTATCCCTCCCGGCGATCCATAGATCGGAGAATGAGAACACCGCAGAGGAGAGATATCATTTCTTACCTCTTCGATGCCATTGGCGGATAAAGCTCTGTTTGGCCAGGGGCGGCAAGTTACGATGCCGGGTCCAATCGTCCAGGGGACGGGGCAGTTTTTCAATCTGGCCGCCCTTGCCGGTCATCAGTTGCTGGGTGGCTGCACCGACGCGCAGACTGGTTTCATAAAGTCCACGGTTGCCGATGATCCGGGACCAAATGCCAAAGATCAGTTGGTCTGCCGACAACTGCCGTTCTATCTGCCAGCCTGAATCACCCTCTGTCAGTCGCCGACGCAGCGCCAGGAGCATGCGCGGGATGTCAATATCCACCGGACAGGCATCCTTGCAGGCCCCGCAAAGGGGATCGCCCATGAAGAGGTGCTTGGCGCGCGATACGCCGGTGAGCAATGGTGTCACAACGGCGCCCACAGGACCGGAATAGGGAAAGCCGTAAGGGTAGCCGCCGATCTTACCGTATACCGGACAGACGTTGAGGCAGGCGGCGCAACGGATACAGCAGAGGATTTCCCGAAACTCCGCATCGGCCAGAATGCGACTGCGACCGTTGTCGATGATGATCAAATGAAATTCTTCCGGACCATCGCCCTGCCCCGGCTGCCGGGGACCGCCGATATAGCTCACATAACCGGGCATATGCTGGGCGGCCGCCCCCCTTGCCAGCAATCGGAAGAGCATGTTGTGATCGGCCAGACGCGGAATGATGCGCTCCATGCCCATGACCGCCACATGCACCTTGGGCATGGTGGTGGACATCCGGATGTTGCCTTCATTGGAGACCGTGGTGATATGGCCGGTCTCGGCGCAGGCCAGGTTGCAGCCTGAAATCCCCATGTCGGCCTTGAGGAATTTTTCTCGCAGCGCCTTGCGGGCCGCCTGGGTCAGCGTCGGCGGGTCGTCGGTATAGGGAATATTCAACTTTTCGGCGAATAACCTCCCCACCTCGTATCGTGTTTTGTGAATGGCCGGGGCAATGATGTGGGACGGCGCTTCTCCGGCCAACTGAACGATATACTGCCCCAGATCGGTCTCCACCACTTCAATACCGTCGGCTTCAAGTCCGGCATCCAGATCGATCTCTTCGGAGACCATGGACTTGCCCTTGACCGCGAGTTTAACATTGTGGCCTCGGGCCACCTTACGGCAGTAATCCACCGCGTCGGACGCGCTTGATGCAAAGTGAACATGGCCACCGCGTCCGCGAATCTTTTCGGCCAGTCTTTCCAAAAGGATATCGAGGTCTTCCAGACCGGCCATGCGCACCGCATTAGCTTGTTGACGCAATCCGGGCCCCTCGGGCAAAGCCTGGTAGCTTGCGGCCGTGGCAGGGCCGACCCGTTGCTGGAAACCTTTGAGGGCTCCTTGAAGTACTTCGTCCTGCAAGGCGACGACGGCCCCCTGTTTGAATTTTTCGGTCTTTATATTGTCCATGGAAAATCCTTTAGTTGGCCAGCAGTTGCGCAATGTGCATCGCTTTCACGCGGGTATTGCGTCGGCTCAGCATCCCCTGAATGTTCATCAGGCAGCTAATGTCGCACCCCACCACGGCATCGGCGCCGCTGTCCAGGATATTGTTCACTTTATCTTCAAGGATAGCGGCGGAGATATTGGCGTATTTCACCGAAAAGGTGCCGCCGAATCCGCAACAGCGGTTGGAATCTGCCATCTCCACCAGTTCGGTACCGTTAACGGCTTTGATGAGCGCCCGGGGCTGGTGTGCCACACCCAATCTACGGGAGAGATGGCAGGAGTCATGATAGGTCACCTTGCCGTTATAGACGGCACCGAGTTCGGTAACACCTAATACATCCACCAGGTACTCGGTGAATTCATAAATTTTCCCGCTGACCGATTGTGCACGATCCCGCCAAAGGGGATCATCGGCAAAGAGCGCCGGGTAGTGGTGGCGCACCATGTCCACACAGGATCCAGATGGGCAGACGATCACCTTGGCGGATTCGAATACTTCGATGAAGTGTCGCGCCGCCCTGGCCGCATCTTGGTGATAGCCGCTGTTATAGGCTGGTTGGCCGCAACAGGTTTGATCAGTGGGGCATTCGACCTCCTGCCCCAAGCGATGGAAAACTGTGACCACGGCATCCGCCACTTCAGGGTAGATACCGTCCACCAGGCACTGGACGAACAGGGTGGCCCGGACTTGTATATCGATCTTCATATTTCTGTTTCTTACCTTTGATAGGGGTTAACACCTAATTCTTATTCGATGCGCTTGCTTTCAGCTCAAATCCACCGGCCGAATACAGCCATTGTCATCGAAGGCCAAGGGCCCCATGGGGCCTTCAACGGCAATACCGTCGACCTTCTGAAGATCCGACTTCAATGCGGCTGATGCCTCCATAACGCTGAGTTCCAGGGTGTTCTTTATATGAAGGATACGGGCATCCTCCGGTGCAATGGGCCCGATGGTCTGCAAGGCTGCTGAAACGGCCTCCCGATCGGTGTCCAGGGCAATGGGCATGCGCCCCTTTTCCGGGGTCATGGCGGCGATGGCGTTGGTGGCCACGGCCTTGAAGTCTACCTGTCCCAATAGATGACGGGTGGTAAAATCGGCTAAACCGACGCCGACAGCGTTACCGTGGGATGGTTCGGTCAAGTCCAGCACGACGATGCGGGTAATCTCGGGTTTGACAGGCTCCGGCTCGCCGATGAACATCACCCGGCCGATCACATTGGTGTCCATTCCCGTGCCGCTGATGTTCTTGCCCATTTCGTCGATGATCAATACATCCAGTTGATCTACAGGGAGTCGCGCCATAATTTTTTTGGCGTGCTCCAAAAGCCGGGCTTCTCGGTCGGGAATCTCTTTCCCCGGAATGGCATGGATCTGTGCGGTTTCATCGTAAGCATTCTCCAGGATGCCGATGCCGAAGAGGACGGGCAGATTCTCCAAAATGACCTCACCGATGGCTGGAATCACCTCACGGTATCCGAATTGAACGGTCTGTCGGTGGACCTCCACACAGCCGCGGTGCTTGCCCATGCCGATGGCCAACATTTTCATCAATCCGCTTTCAATGGGACCTTGAAAATCGGTGTGGGGTTTGATGCGGTTGATCACAACGATGCCGTCGGCCTCAGCGGCATATGTGTCCACAAGTACCGGAAATCCGAAACGTGATCGGCCGATCTCCCGGGTCTCCATGGTAGCCCGAATGGGCGCTCCCATAGCCGCTTCGGAAATACCGAGGCTGGCCAGAATCTCTTTCTGGCCCTCTGCGGTGCCCCCCCCATGACTACCCATTGCCGGAAACAAAAATACATCGGCGCCTGCATCCTTTAGAGACGCCACCACCCGCCGGGTGATGGTGTCGATGTTGGCGATGCCTCGGCTACCAGCGGCCACAGCAATGGTGCTGCCGGGGGTAATCATTCGGGAAAAGTCCAGGGTATCGAGTTCACGAGTCACGGCGGCCTCGATATCGATCTCTTGGGGTGCCTCCACCACTTGTCGTATGCGAAACATTTCAGGGAATTTTTTGGCCATGAAAATTATCCTTAATTAGAGATGTCCGGCGGTTCGACGCCTAACGATATGCCACGGACGGTAACCATACCACTAATTGGCTTGGCGAACCAACTCGATGTCTCCGGCGAAATAATCGTCGAGGGCAACACCTTCACGTTGAAGCCTGCCCGATCGTACATCTCCTGGTAAAGCTTCTTCCCGTTGCCTTGCTGCATCCAGCCCAGATATTCGGGTGCTTCAGGTCCAAAAGGAACAGTAGAAAAAAACGCGGCAGCAGGTAATTTCCCCTGCCAATAGGCGGCTGATGCCAGCCCGGCATTAACCTTCCCCCTCGGGGACCGCCTCGAGAATCTCAAAAGGGGCAACAGCTTGCCTGGCGACCTATCCCAAATACGCGTAGCATCGAAGACAAACGGCCCTTTTATGGGTGGCGAGGAACCATGTTGACTTCTGAACTTTGCTTTGGCATAAATATTGGTACGACCTTCGACAGTATGATATACAGATTGACATACTATCCGATGGAACATATGTCAACCCCTTGAAAACAGCTTCAACTTGGGTTATTTTGTGGTTATAGCCAATGATTCAGATAGGTTCTAAGAGAATCCGATCATGAATTTCGGTGGCTATGGGCACCTTGAGATCCCCAAACAATGACGACGATCAACGGCCACAATCGCCGAGGCAGATAGGTCCATGAGGGAGAATTATTCCATGAAATCGCAGTTTAAAGAAATTCGGCAACCCAAAATCTCTGAGCGGATTGTCGACCAGGTGGTGGGATTGATCAAAGAGGGACATATCCGACCCGGAGAAAAACTCCCGTCGGAAAAATCGTTCATCAGCCAGTTGGGTGTTGGACGTTCCTCATTAAGAGAAGCCATCAACATCCTGGAAACCCTCGGATACGTTGAAGTCCGCAGACGTGACGGTATTTATGTGCGCAGTGTCAGCTCCCAACGATTGGCCGATCCATGGCGCCAAATCCTCGACCAGGACAACAGCAAACTCCCCCAGCTCTATGACCTGCGCAAGGATATTGAATTAGCAGCCTCCTACAAAGCGGCGGAAAAAAGAACCACCGAGGATTTGCAGCGCATCAAAACCTACTTGGACAATATGGGAAATGCATTGAAAAATGATATGTTGACCCTGGATGACGACCTCAATTTTCATCTGGCCATTGCCCAGGCAACCCACAATTTCCTGCGCCTGCACATCCTTGAAAATATCTTCGAACTTTCGAACCGTTACATTGATTTCGTTCGCGTTAAAGTCATCCAGCAGGCCAGCAATCTACCGATTATTTATTCCCAGCACGAGGACATCTATCTCGCCATCGAAGAAAAAAAACCGAACAAAGCTCGCGATCGCATGTTGACGCACCTGGCCTGGGTCGAGGAGGTAATCGAAGCCATGACTGCAACCTCTAAAGCCTGACAAGACAACCAAAACGATTTTTCAGCAGCACCAGACGCCAACATCGAGTGATCTAAACCAAATCAAATTAGCGCATAGTACCGCGCGATGCTTCAACTCACCCGCGCCTCACAATTAATCCACCGGTCGCCCTGCCATGGAATGGAACACCCAAACCCAATGATGGATAATTGGTTTGCAATTGTACCATTCTAAAATAAAACGGCTCTAAGGCGCAAACAAACCACACCGCCACACAAATCCATAGCTTGTCAGTATAAAATTGATGCAATTCTGACATCGCACCACTTTTATTATTTTTTTATTTATTTTCGATATATTATGAAATATTTTTATGTCTACAAATTAATACAACCAGACCTATCTGTGCATAATTCTATTGACAATTCAGAACATACCATACTAATCACTGCTCCTTCATGAAGAATTGGTTTATTGGTCTAATAGTCAATCCATTATCCGGATTCGTATATCGTGGGATAATTGGGTAGGGGCGGGAAGCAGCATCGTACCATCGTGCAGACCTGGCCCATGGCTGATTTGCTGGAATTTCATGATGACTCCGCGGGAACAACTGGTGCTGATGCGCCCCACTTGCAACAGAATAAGATCCATCTTTTTCGGCACCGATGGATTGAAAGGGAAAGTTCATGGCGAAAAGCAGCAACTACCATATCAATTTCTTTAAGCCCGCTTCGGCTTTTATGCGGGACAACATCAAACTGATCACCGGTATTATGGTATTTTGGGCGTTGGCCGTTTTCGGTTTTCACGGACTGATGAAGGTCATCGAAACCCCTACGCCTGAACCGGCATACATTGCATATCAAGACGCTTGGCCTGGCATCAAAAACAACAGCGCCACTACAGACCAGAAGAAGGCGCTGGCCAAGGCGTGCCTGACCCTTACCGGAAAATATATCGACCTTCGGGGCAATGTGGACATCGCAAAATTGTTCAGCAGTTTGGTGATGGATCTGATCCCCGCCGCCGAGAGGCCTCAGTATGTGGAGACCGCTCTGGCAGCCGACGGCAACAAGCAAGTGGACGTGTCTGCAGTGGTCGCGGCGCTGGAGCTAAATGACGCTCCCCTGCTGGCCCGCATGATTCCTTATACCCTCACAGATCCCAATGGCGGTCCCCTGTCCGATGATGCTCAATCACGCATTTCCGGGATCATGGAAAAATACCTGATTCACTATCAATCATTCTTAACCGACACCCAGGTGTTCGGATTTCCGTTACATTACTTTTACACTGCTGTGCTGTTGATGATCATCTTCTGTCTGCTCTGCCTGGCCTACTGCGCAAAGATTGACAAAGTCATGGTTCACTACGGCCTGGAAGCCGAAGAGGCATAGGGGCGATGAATATGAAAAAATATCCAACAAAAACCGTGATGTTTATTGTAGCGGCTATCACCATGGCCATCGGTCTCATGGCCACAAACGCGCTCGCAGCCGGTGGCGTGCAGCTCGAAGGCAGTTTCAAAGTCGGCCCGGCCTTGATCATGATCTCCATTATCCTGCTTTTCCTGGCCATCGGTTTTTTCAATAAGGCCCAGGACACCAGCGACTTTTACGCGGCCGGGCGTTCCATCTCACGCGTGGGCTCGGGAATGGCCATCGCGTCCAACTGGATGAGCGCCGCCTCTTTCCTGGGCATGGCGGCCATTATGTACGGCAGCGGCTACCACGGCCTCTCTTATGTCATCGGATTCACCGGGGGATATGTGCTTTTGCTGGTGCTCATGGCCTCTCAGATTCGGCGTTTCGGTAAATACACGGCACCGGATTTCATTGGTGACCGATATTACTCCACCGGTTTGCGCGCCGCCACAGCCATCATTGCATTTTTGATCTCATTTGCTTATTGCGTCGGCCAATTCGGCGGCATCGGCTTGATGTTTAAGTGGATCTTGGGAGTTCCCTATGCCTGGGCGGTGATCATCGGATCTTCGGTGGTACTCTTCTACACCATGATCTCCGGCATGCTGGGTGTCACCAAGAACCAGCAGGTTCAGTATGTGATCATCATCATCTCTTTTATGATTCCGGCATTTATCTTGACCTTTAAGTTCGACTACTTCTGGCTGTTGCCCCAGGTGGGATACGGGCAGGTGGTATCGGACATCGTCGCCGGCAACACCAGCGCAATGACCAATTCATTCGGCCACGGCTTCTCGGTACTGCCGAGCCCGGAATTCGCCTTGCCATGGGATCCGTCCACAGGAAAAGATTTTTTCCAGTGGCTGGCGGTCTGCTTCTCGCTCATGGTGGGCACGGCGGGGCTCCCCCATGTAATTCAAAAATTCTATGTGGTGCCCAAGACAAGCGACGCACGCTGGTCCGTGACCTGGGGCCTTTTTTTCATTTGCATCCTCTATTGGACGGCACCGCTTTACTCGGCATTTGGAAAAATCCTGTCCGCTCACCCGGAAGTGGGTAAGCTCTCAAAGGATGCCATCGTGGTCTATACGTCACAACTTGGCAGTGTGCACCCGCTGATTACCGGATTTCTGGCAGCCGGTGCCGTTTCGGCGGCCTTTTCAACCGTATCCGGATTGTTGGTATCGGGAGCTTCCTCCTTTTCCCACGATCTCTATTACAAAGTGATCAACCCCGACGCATCCCCTGCAATGCAAATGCGTATGGCCAAAACCGGTACAATTGTCATGGCCGTCAGCGTCGCCGTGGTGGCCCTCTTACAATTGGGGCTCATCGCCCAATTGGTGGCGGTCGCCTTCTCCATGGCGGCATGTACCTTCTTTCCCATGTTCCTGCTCGGGATCTGGTGGAGCCGATCCAACCGCTCCGGCGCCATAGCGGGATTGGCCACAGGTATTATCATCACCGTTGTGGCCATCACCTATTTCGTGGCCGGTAAATTTAATGTTCAACTGCCTGGCGCTGCCTTTGCAGCCTATTGGATCAACCCTTGGTATTATGCCTGGATCGGCGCGCCATTGGCCATTGCCGTGCATATTATCGTCTCGCTCTTTACGGCGGAAACGCCTGATTCGATCAAAAAGTTCCTGGCACAGGAAGTCCACGGTGTCGCCTGATATCAGGCGGCTGCGTTTACGATATATCTATATCCCTATGTAACGGTCCACCCCGGAATTCTCGTTCGGGGTGGACCGAAATAGAAGATGTTAAACCTTCAACTCACCAAAGGCAGCAAACGCCTGCTTCTGATCATGCCGGTCATCGCCCTGGCCATCGTGGCCACCGGCTATCTTTACTACTGGAGCGTCAATCGCTCCGAAGATCCAAGAATACTGCCGGCCCGGAAAAACTTCGCCCAATACGATCGGCTCATGCGCGACAATCGGTTCAACCGGGCTCTGGCAGTATTGGACGAAATCGAAGCTGTCTACCGTCAGACACCAGGATATGAAAATGCCTTTGAGCTGGGTGTCATCGAAAACAACCGCGCCAGCGTGTATTTAGTCCAGGCAGAGACCGAACGCCTCTCCCAAGACAATCCACCCACAGATTTGATCGAGGGGTATTTGCAAACGGCACGTAAGCACACCCTTAAGGCCATCGAGATCTACACGGCCTGGCAGGAAATCCATACAGCCTTGAACCGAGAACAGATCCAACAGCGCGTCACAAGCGCTTTTGCATCGGATCATGTTATATTTTCCCACAGTCGGTTGGACAGCATCGTCGCAAAACGTGTAAAGGACATGGAAACGGCCGTTGAAGAGATGCCCCGTCGCCTTTCGGTCACATTCACCAACCTTGGTGTCATTGACCGATATCAGGGACGCCCGGATGACGCCCGGCACCATTACAAAGAAGCCTTGGCCCTGTGGCCCCGCAACCATGTGGCGCAGAATAACCTAAACGTGCTGTTGGGCAAACCATTGGAAAATCCCTCCATGCTCGAGAAATTATTCCCGCCTAGCAGAAAAAGTCCATAGTCTCCTTACCACCAGGACACCAAAATAACCAAAGCAACCACCAGCAGCGCAGCCGATTGATAGCGGTAGTTCCTATACCACGGCAAAGTAGCAAGTTCCTCTGTTTCAGCCCGCCAGTGGTCTGGGCTCCAAATTACAGAGGATGGCGGTTCAACGGCTTGTTTGTCTCCCATGAGGCTGGTCACGACATAGATGACGCTGCTCAAAAGGGTCATCACGCCACAGGCATAAAGAAATTGAATCTCATAAACAGACAAGATTTCATTCAGAATCCACCCCAATACGCCAATTGGGATACCCAGAACGAGAGTGAAAAAGGCCGCCTTGGGTGTGCCCCTGGGCCAGAAAATACCCAACAAAAATATGACCACCACCGGCGGTGTTATGTAGGACAATATGGATTGGAGGTATTGCCAGAGGGATGGAAACCGGGCAATTTGGGGGGCCCAAAGGGCCGATAGGAACATGAATCCGATGGTGGCTGCACGGCCTGTTCGGACCAGGCCGGATTCAGACAGCCGCGGCCGGTAGTGTTTGACAAAATCCATTGTAAAAAGTGTCGCAGCTGAATTGAATATCGATTCCAGACTTGAAAGAATGGCGGCCGCCAAGGCCGCCAACATAAGGCCCCGCAGCCCAATGGGCAGCATATCGAAAGCCAGCAACGGAAAAATCATATCCGGATTGTCCAGATCGGGATAGAGCATCTTTGCCATTACGCCCGGGAGAATCAGAATAAACATGTTTGGCAGCTTGAGCAGACCGGCAAGGAGGGACCCCTGGCGGCCGTGTTCGAGGCTGCGGGCTCCCAATGCACGTTGAATAACGAATTGATTGGTACACCAAAAGTAGATCCCTACCACTAACACCCCTGTCAGAATGCCCGGCCACGGCAGCACCATATCCGTAGCGGGATTGATCAAGCTCAGTTCTGCCGGATCGGCCACCTGCTTAAATGCCTGCCACGATGGAAGACGATTGAATGTCACAATAGCGATCACGCTGCCGCCTACCAAAATCAGCAGCGCTTGGACGGTATCGTTGAGCACCACGGCATCCAGTCCGCCAAAAAATATGTAGACCCCAGCGATCAAGGATGCAACGGCCACCGTCTGCCACAGGGGAATCCATGGAAAGAGGACTTTCATCACCATGGCGCCGGCATATAAAGCGGCAGCAGCATCGATAAAAACATTGGCCAGCAGCAAAAATCCGGAAAACAATAACTTGGAGCGGTGATCATAGCGCTTTTCTAGAAACTGGGGTGCTGTATATACTTTTGATTCCAGATAATACGGCAGGATAAATGCGATAAACACGATCAGGATCACCACCGGCAGCCACTCATAATGGTATACCGAGATGCCGTTGAGATATCCGCTGCCGGGCAATCCCACAAAGGTGCTGCCGCTCATATTGGACACATAGAAAGAGAGGCCGATGAAAACCCAATGGATATTGCGCCCCCCCAAAAAGTAAGCTTCAGAATCTCCTTGCCGACGTTTACGGGCAATATACCACCCGAAAATGATGCGGCTGCCGACAACATAGGATATCAGGATAAAAAGGTCTAAAGATGTTACGGAAACCGTCGGCATAGAGACTCCCATGGATGCTAAAAATTGCAAGGCAGCAGAGAACGGGCCCATCGCGGCAGTGCCGATTGGGCAATCGATAGCGTGATAGAAATTAGGTTTGTGGTACCGCGAGTACTTGATTGTTGCTGGAGCCATTAATAAACAACACATCTGCAGCACCACTGTCAATGGGGACAGCTCGAAACAGCAGTAGTTAACCCTGATGCCGTGACGTCAACCTGGCGTTGAGGGATTGCGAGTCACCCTAAATTCACAATACCCTTGCCAATATTTGCAGAAATCATTTATGATACCTAAAAAACCGCTGGTCCACCTGTCTCGCTCGCCCCCTTTCCCACTTCTTGGTCCTATTTGAGTTAGATATCCCCTCACAGTTTGACGATTAAAATGGTCCAAGTAATGGTCCATTTAATTTCTCTGGAATTTAGAATTTGAATTGTGGTTGTTCGATTCAAGGAGATTGAGGTGCCAACCGATAACGGACATGGGTAAAAAGCAAAGGAATTGGAATAAATGCGGAAATCGAGCTTGGATTCGAAGATTTGTCCCTTAGGTCGTAAGCTATGCGCATTGTATCGCGGCTAACCAAAATTACGTCATTCTGCCTGGTGTCGGTGATCTATATGGCACTGATGATCTTGGTGATCGATGATGCCTGTGCTGCGGATACCACAGCCCTTGAAGTTGACATTCAAAAGTTTCAACAGCAGCTCACCGCAGCCGAAAAGGCGTGGCTGTCGACCATTGGAACGGTGCGAGTAGGCGGACCAAAAGCGTCTCCGCCCTTCCACTACTATGATGATAAGGGGAACGCCGGCGGAATGGCGTCGGATTACATTGCTCTCATTCTCAAGCTCTTGGGGTTGAACTTAGTATATCGAAATAATCTGCCATGGCCGGAGGTGCTCGAAGAGGCCAAAGCACGTCGTATCGACATCATTGCATTAGCGGCCAAAACCGCCGAGCGCGAGGCATACCTGGGCTACTCTGAGTCGTTTCTGTCCTTTCCAATGGTGATCATCACCCAAAAAGATGCACCCTTTGTCGGCGGGCTGGAGGATTTACATGGCAAGCAGGTGGCATTTGTATCCAAGGAAGCTGTCTTAAACTGGGTCAAGCGCGATAAGATCGGTGTCATACCCTACATGGTAAAAACGCCCATCGATGCCCTGGAAGCCGTCTCTCTTGGACGGGCCCAAGCCTTAATCGCAAATCTCGCTTCGGCGACCTACTTGATCCAAAAAAACGGGTTAACCAATCTCAGAGTCGCCGCACCCACAGCATACGGGAATTACCCGCTATACATTGCCGTGCGCGAGGATTGGCCTGAAATGGTGACCATCATCAACAAAGTCCTTAACTGGATCCCCCCCCAGTACCACTCTTCCATCCGGAATCGGTGGCTCGTCGTAGAATACGATCACAGTATGAACCGGTCGTTGATCGTCAAATGGGTACTGGGCATTGGCGGACTCTCCGGTATCCTAATTGTAACAGTTCTTGTATGGAACAGGCGCCTGAGTCTGGAGATCGAAGAACGTAAAAGCGTGGAATACTCTTTGGCAGAAAGCGAACTTCGATTTCGAACGCTATTTGAACAGGCCGCCGTGGGCGTGGCCCAAGTCGAAAGCGCCACAGGCCGTTTTGTGCGCATTAACCAACGCTATTGCGATATTCTTGGATACTCGCCCGAGGAGATGACCGGCATGGAATTCATGCAGATCACTCACCCGGAAGACGTACAGACCGACCTGGACAATATTCATAAGCTGATGTCCGGATCGCTTCGAGAGTATGTTGTCGAGAAGCGCTACTATCGGCGCGACGGAGAGGTTGTTTGGGTCAAGTTAACGGTCTCGGCCATGTGGGAACCCGGACATACTCCGGATTATCACATTGCCATTGTCGAAGATATCAATGACAAAAAACAGTCGGAAGCAGCCTTGGCAGAGAGCCGGCGCCGACTGGATACCCTGATTGGCAATCTTCCGGGGATGGCCTACCGCTGCAGCAATGATACCGACTGGAAAATGGAGATCGTCAGCCACGGCAGCCTTCCGCTGACCGGCTACCGGCCGGAAGATCTCATCGACAACGATATGATTTCCTATGCCGATGTGATCCACCCCGAAGACCGTGAATCGGTCTGGAAGGGGGTCCAGGCCGCGATTCAACAAAACCGACCATTCCAACTGGTCTACCGGATCCTTACGGCCGATGGTGAACTCAAGTGGGTCTGGGAGAAGGGATTGGCCGTCCAGGACAAAATGGGCAATCCATTGGCCATCGAAGGTTTTATTACCGATATCACCGAACGAATGGTGGCCGAAAAACGAATCAAAGGATCTCTTCAGGAGAAAGAGGTTCTGTTAAAAGAGGTCCATCACCGGGTGAAGAACAATATGCAAATTATTCAAAGCTTGATTAGTCTTCAGGCTGACAAGCTGGAAGGACGGCACCTGAAAAAACCTTTACTCGATGCCATCAATCGAATTCAATCCATGGCACTGATCCATGAGACCCTGTATCGATCGAAAAACATGGCAGCACTGGACATAGAAGCCTATTTCAGTAAAGTTGCCGAACACCTGATCCGCATTTACAGTACACCGGAATTACAAGTAGCGTTGTCCATGGAGATAGAACCTGTTGAATTTGATATGGACTGCTGCATTGCATGTGGGCTGATCATCAACGAACTGATCAGCAATGCCATGAAGTACGCATTTTCTGAAAAAGGTGAATACCATATCAGTGTTGCACTTAAAAAAGAGTATGACAACGAAGCCCTTTTGATAGTGGAAGACAACGGCAAGGGGTTTGCCGACCCTCTTAAGCTTGAAACCGACAACGGTTTGGGGCTGAATATCGTCCGACTGCTGGCAGAAGGCCAGCTAAAGGGAAAAATTGAGGTCGATAGCAGCAACGGTACAGCCTTCCACATCAGTTTTCCGATTTCAAATCATAGAAAGAGTGCCTGAGCAATGCCCAATGCCAAGATCCTGATTGTCGAAGACAATCCCATAGTTGCCGAAGATATTAAAAACAAGCTGGCCCACCGTGGGTATACATCGATCACCACTGCCAATTCTGCCAAACAAGCGCTTGCGGCAGCCGGACAACAGGTTCCGGACATAGCGTTGATGGACATCCATTTGGGAGATGAAATGGATGGCATCGATACGGCCATGGAGTTGAAAAACAAGTACCAGGTGCCGGCCATTTACATCACCGCATTTGCCGATGAAGATACGGTGGAGCGGGCTAAGATTACGGAGCCCTACGGCTATATTGTCAAACCCTTGGACGAACAGGAGCTCTGCTCTACACTCGAAATCGCCTTATATAAACAACAGTCGCACCGCAGCATCCGGGAAAGCCGGACCTGGCTGGAAACGACTCTAAAGTGCATCGGGGACGGGGTCATCGCCACCGACACCAATGGGAAGGTGGTGTATATAAATGCAGTCGCTGAAGCCCTCACTGGCTGGGACCAAGCCACGGCTGTCGGCCGCCCCTTGGATGAGGTGTTCGAAGTTGTCCATGAAGACACTTCGGCAACAGTTGAAAATCCAGTCATACAAATTCTTAAAGAGCAACATGTGGTCGGATTGCCGGAACCATCGCTGCTCGTATCCAGAAACGGGAAGAAAATCCCAATCGCCAACAGTGGCGCCCCGATCCGGGGAGATCGGGAAGAAGTCATCGGCGTGGTCCTTGTATTTCGGGATCAAACCGATGAGCGCATGTCCCGGCGGCTTGTAGACATGCGGCTTGGCCTTATAGAGTACGCCATCAGCCACAGCTTAGATGCGTTATTGAAAAAAGCGTTGGATGATGTGGGGGAACTGGTGGATAGTCCCATCGGATTCTATCATTTTGTATCCTCTGATCAAAAGTCTCTCTCGCTGCAACAGTGGTCGACGCGCACCCTGAATGAGTTCTGCAAGACAGAAGGGCACGGGTTGCATTATGATGTGAATGAGGCTGGCGTCTGGACAGACTGTGTAGGGGCTAAAAAACCGATCATTCACAATAATTACGCATCCCTCCCCCATAAGAAAGGATTGCCCGAAGGCCATGCCGAGGTGACACGCGAGCTGTTGGTGCCCGTATTGCGGGAAGATAAGGTTGTCGCCATTCTAGGCGTGGGCAACAAACCAACAGACTACACTGAAAAGGATTCTGATATTGTCTCCTACATGGCCGATGTCACCTGGGAAGTGATCAGCCAGAAGCGGGCAGAGCAAGCGCTGCGTAACAACGAAGAGCGCTATCGAGGGGTTGTCGAAGACACCCCGGTCCTTATCTGCCGCTTCAATTCGGACGGTGAGATTACTTTTGTCAACAAGGCCTATTGTGAATACTTCTCACGCACACCCGAAACGCTCATCAATTCAAAATTCCTCTCGCTGATTCCTGAAGACGACAGGGAGATAGTGTGGAACAATATACAGGCCTTAACGTTGGATTCCCCCACTCAAATTCACGAGCACCAGGTTGTGACCGCTACTGGCGAGATACGATGGCAGCGGTGGACTAACCGGGCCCTGTTTGATGGCGGGGGTATGCTCTTCGGGTACCAATCCATTGGAGAAGACATTACCGATCACAAGCGTACCGAGCAGGAACTCAAAAAGTCACTGGTGGAATGGCAGTCCACCTTTGATGCTGTCAATGCCGCCATCTGGATTCTGGATAAAAATCAACGGATCGTCCGCTCGAATAGCAATGTGGAATATATTTTCGACAAGCCCTACCATGACCTGATCGGCCAACACTGCTGGGATGTTTTTCATTCCACCCAAAAACCGCTCCCCCAATGCCCCCTTCCGTTGGCGCGCAAGAGCCTGCATCGAGAAACCATGGAAATAAAGATGGAAAAAGGGTGGTTTGAGATCGCGGTGGACCCTATTCTAGATGAGGCTGGGAACTTTAACGGCGCAGTACATATTGTCACCGACATTACCAAACGCAAACAGAGCGAACTGGAGAAAGAGAAACTGCACGCCCAACTGATCCAATCCCAGAAAATGGAGTCGGTGGGAAGACTGGCCGGCGGCGTGGCGCACGATTTCAACAACATGTTGAGCGTCATCATGGGACATGCAGAGTTGGCCATGGAGGAGGCGCCGCCATCTTCTGCATTGCATCAGGACCTGACGGAGATCGTCAAAGCCGCACAGCGTTCGGCCGACCTTACCCGGCAATTGCTGGCATTTGCCCGCAAGCAAACGGTGATCCCCAAAGTGCTGGACCTCAATGATGCGGTGACGGGAACCCTCAAAATGCTGAGACGGCTCATTGGTGAAGATATCGATCTGATCTGGAAGCCAGGGGCAGAGCTCTGGTCGGTAATGATCGATCCCGCCCAGATCGATCAAGTGTTGGCAAATCTCTGCGTCAACGGCCGGGACGCCATCAGCGGCGTAGGTAAAATCTCCATTGAGACCCAAAAAGCGGTCCTGGACGACGCCTACTGCGCCGACCATCCGGGAAGCCGACCCGGAGACTATGTGATGTTGGCCGTTAGTGACAACGGACATGGCATCGACGAAGCCATACGCGACAACATTTTCGAACCCTTTTTTACCACAAAAGCTGCGGGCCGCGGTACAGGATTAGGATTGGCCACAGTTTACGGCATCGTCAAACAAAACGACGGCTTCATCAATGTCAACAGTGAACAAGGACTTGGTGCGACATTCAAAATTTATCTGCCCCGGACCCAAGAAATAGAGAAGGAAGTGGAAGATTCGGTAGAAGTATCCGAGCTCCATGGCACGGAAACGGTCCTACTGGTCGAAGACGAAGAAACCATCCTAAAATTGGCCGAGAAGGTGCTCACGAATTTCGGCTACACGGTATTGTGCGCCCAGTCTCCGGAAGAGGCCATTGAACTCGCCCGGCACCATGCAGACGAAATTCAACTCATGATTACTGATGTTGTCATGCCTGTGATGAACGGTCTGGAATTGAAAGAGAAGGTCACCCAAATCCTTCCGTCCATCAAGATTATATTCATGTCCGGTTACACCTCCGACGTCGTCATACACCATGGCATCCTTGAAGGGGAAGTGCATTATTTGCCGAAACCCTTTACGGTACGCGGCTTGGGGTCGATGGTGAGGGATGTTCTGGACAATGGTTAATTGCTCTATCTTTTTTTTAGGCAGTCTGTGGCCGCCGAATGAAAGGCTGCATCAAAAACCTTTTTTCATATTTTTTCTGTAAATGTAATAAAAAGTGTAGGCGCAGCTGTCAGGGATGAATTGAAAAGATTGTTGGAATTGATTGAGGCGTCATTGACTAAACTACGCTAAGCATACTAAGCATATCCTTTAACTTCACCCATAGCCGATTCTACGGCTTCGACCAGCTCTCCAGAACACATGATATCCGCCATGGTCCCAATCTCTTTATAGATCTCACGGTCCTCTTTCAAATGGGGGACATGCTCTCGAACTATTTTGTAGGCCACGCTGGTGCCCTTCCCCCCAACCAAGGCGCGGTTCCGATCAGCATTGATCAAATCACACGCTTGGGTAGCACAAAGCAGTTCTATGGCGATAATGTTGACCACATTATCGAGAATTTCGCGGGCCTGTCGAATGGCGATGGTTCCCATACTGACATGATCCTCCTTATTGGCCGACGTCGGAATGGAATCCACACAAGCGGGATGGGCCAGTGTCTTGTTCTCAGACACCAATGCTGCGGCGACATATTGTCCGATCATATAACCGGAGTTGAGCCCGCCCTCCTCGACCAGAAATGCGGGGAGACCGCTGAGTTGGGGATTGACCAAGCGTTCGATGCGACGCTCGGAAACACTGCCGAACTCTGCAAGGCCCATGGAAAGATAGTCCGCCGCCATGGCAATGGGTTGGCCGTGGAAATTACCGCCCAGCCGAATATCGTCTTTTTCCGGGAACACCAGGGGATTGGTCGTGGTGGCATTGATCTCAATGTCGACGACCCGCTTGGCATGGGCTACGGCATCTTTGCTGGCCCCATGAATTTGGGGAGCGCAGCGCAGGGTATAAGCATCTTGAATACGGGAGCAGCCGTCATGGGATGCCACAATATCGGAATCCTCGGTCAGGCGCAGCATATTCTCCGCCGTTGCGATTTGACCGGGATGAGGCCTGACATGGTGGATGTCGGGATCAAACTGGGATTGGCTGCCCATTAGAACTTCCAGGCTCATGGCGCACGCGATGTCCGCCAGCTTCGATAGTACCACGGCATCGTGTACTACCAGAGCGGCAATAGCGGTCATCACCTGGGTACCGTTAATCAATGCCAAACCCTCTCCGGCTTCCAGGATCAGCGGTTGCAAGCCCAGCTGCTTTAAGGCTGCCGCACCCGACATCCTTTGGCCTTTCAGGAAGGCTTCGCCTTTTCCGATCAGGACCAGCCCCAGGTGGGCGGTGGGGGCAAGGTCACCACTGGCGCCCACGGATCCCTTTTCCGGAATCACGGGTGTTAGCCCCCCATTAAGAAAGTCCAGCAGGTATTGCAGGGTGTGAATGCCGCAGCCAGAGTACCCCATGCCGAGGTCATGGACCCGCAAAGCCATGGTGGCGCGGACCACGTCCTCGGTCAGTGGTTCGCCGACACCGGCGGCATGGCTCATCAGAATATTGTTCTGCAACTGCCGTATATCGTCTTTGGAGATGGGGACATCACACAGAGCTCCGATTCCGGTGGTGATACCGTACATCGCTTTTTTCTCTTTAATCCATCGGGCAATCAAACTGCGGGTCTTCTCTACCCGTTTCTCGCCATCGGAAGTGATGGCCACAGACGCATTGTGGCGTGCGATTTTTACCAGCTCTTCGATGGATAGTTCTTCTTTGTCCAGATATATTGTCTCCATAGTACGACTCCATCACATGACCGTTTTACTTTACGGTGTTACCGATCATCGACAATTTTCAAAATATCGGAGCAGTTATCCCGAGCGCGTTCGACAATGGCTTCGGCCTCGGACAGAATTCGGGTTTTAAAGGCCTCATCTGTGATGCCCTTCATGTTGATGCAAACATTCTTATAAGCGCCCCAAATACCGGTCTCCAATGCGCGGGCGCCCACCTCGATATCCGACTTGCAGACCGGATTACCGTAGTGCGCCGCCAGGCGCATGGCCTCCCAGGCATCATCCCCAATCCGCATGGCCTTGAGGGGCACCTCAATGGCGGTCTTGAGGCCCTGCTGCATCTTGGCCGTCCGGGCCGCCTTTTGCGCATCGGTGGCTTTGGGCATGTTCACCCCTTCCATATATTCGCTGAACGCGCTTGCATCGGCGTCGATGATGGGAATCAACGCCCTGGAAAGCTGATGTAAGGGCGGTATGGCGCTGCGCATTTTGCCGTCCAGGTCTTCAAACTTGCGCACCCCATAAGTCAATTTAGCGGTCATGGCACCCAGGCCGATGCCCAAGGCTGCGATTGCGGCAGAGACCGATCCCCCCCCGGGAGCCGAAGAGCGTTCACCCACTGCCGCTACGAAACGGCGCACACTCAAACCGGCCAGGGGTTCATTCAACGGCTCGGCCACGCGATATTCGATAATCTTCTCTTGGGGATTAAAACCCGTAACAGCATTGAGCCCCAAACGGTCTATGACCAGCCGGATCTTCTGGTCCTCCTTCCAGATGAACAAATTCTCCTTCTCGATGTAGTATTCGGCAGCCATGAGCATGGCATCAAGTGGGACCAGCCCCACAACCTCGGAGCCGGCAACCCCCACATCCAAAGCAGCGGCTTCTTCTTTTACGGCTTCAAAGAGCTGGTGCATGGCGGTAATCTTATAATCGACCAGATTCACGGTCACCTGGGCCACGTTGTAATCGTCGACGAACCACCCCATTCCCTTGACCGCTTTCAGACGGCCCGGCTGATCTTTGCCGCGTCCGGCTTCTCGCAGGTTCAGGGCAATACGGTGGGCCTGGTTGGCAGTTCCCAGGATATTGACATTGTAAGCAATCAGAAAAGAGCGTGCACCGGTGGCTGTGGCACCCCAGGTCGGAACGAATTTTGTGGGGCCGTAATCGGGCTCCCAATCCGGATCTTCCAGTTTGGCCGCCAAACCTTCATACTCTCCCTGTCGAATATCGGGCAGCTTACGGCGATAGTCTTTTTCGGCCGCGGCCTCATAAAGATAGACGGGCACACCAAGCTCTTCCGCAGCCCTGCGGCCAAACTCCCTGGCGATTTCGGCGCACTCTTCAA
>JAAUYD010065135.1_pt1 | contig 22746 bp, 20 predicted proteins | sample 7278101 | NCBI WGS metagenome assembly JAAUYD01 (sample SAMN14350128, study PRJNA611818) | marine sediment metagenome | isolation source: surface marine sediment (0.6m) | place: French Polynesia: Moorea | collected 2018-08
CCATATGCGTTAACCTAAGGCAATGGCGGCAGGTGGACCCCAACGGGGTCTACCATCTCAGCCCAGGGCAACGCCCTGGGATCATTAAGAAAAAAGAAGATACAAGCCCTGTAAGGGCGATCCATCAGGTTTTAGATTGCCAATAATTAACGCATCGTTTTTTTGGCCGCCCCGTTGGGGCTTGGTTCCTATTTTTGTCAATAATCCCGGGGCGTTGCCCCGGGCTAGTATGGGCAACCCCTTCGGGGTTTCCCAGTGGTCGGCCAAATAAGTTAACGCATATGAGGGTAAACCCCACGGCTACAACAGGATGCTGTAACTGGCTATTCCGGGACGGGAGCTAACCATATCTGGACAGAAATATTGGTAGGTGGAATGGAAAGTTGACCTGAGGCCGGTATTGCCCGTAGGTTTCACCTTCATGGGAAGCCCCAAAACAGACGAAGATATTGTTCGATCCACCGGCCGTGGGGTGATTTTTATTACCCTGGCCAAGATGTGGTTCATGCTCACCGGATATGTGGTCGCTTTTGGCCTGCCTCGAATCTTTAAATGGGCTGCTGACGGCGATGCCGACCAGGGTCAGGCCCTGTACGGGACCTATAAAATCGTATTTATGGGCGTGTCTTTCATTAATAACGGCATCATTACCGGTACCATTCAGGCCGTATCCAAATTCACGAGTGAAGATGTATCCAATGCAGGGGCTGTCCGGCGCCTCGCCCTTCGCATCCAAGGGGGGCTGGGCATTGCCATTGCGGTTCTTTACGCGGGTTTTGCCGGGTTTCTCTCGGATGTGCTCGGATCCAAGGACCTGGCGTTTCTCATGCGCATCTCCTCGGGCATTATCGTGGCCTACTCCTGTTACGCGGTGTTTATCGGCTCATTTAACGGCCGGCGATTGTACAGTCGGCAGGCGCTCTTTGATTTTTCTTATCAAACCATGAAGACGATGCTCATACTTGTCCTCGCAGCAGTTGGGTTTGAGGTCCTGGGCACGGTCCTTGGGTTTCTGATTGCCGCCGTAGTCATCGCCATTGCTGCGGCCCTGGTTTCGGGAGTTAGTGGCCAAGGTGGTTTTTCGGCGCGTCGTTACCTGTCGTTTGCTGCGCTACTGTTTGTTTATACGTTCCTATTAAACCTAGTCATGAGCTTGGATTTGTTCTTGCTCAAGGGCATTGCCGCGTCTGCTGCGATTCAGGCGGGACATGACGCCGAAGCTGCCTCAAGCATCAGCAAGACACTGGTCGGTCAATACAGCGCAGCCCAAGCCCTCGCTTTGATTCCATATCAAGCGATACTGTCCATTGCCTTTGTGGCCTTTCCGATGATTTCAAAGGTCACTTTTTCAAAAGACACTGAAAAGACGAGAATTTATGTTCAAAAGACACTCCGCTTTTCAATGATACTCATCGCAGGGTTGGCAGCGGTATTTGGAGCATTGCCCGAGCAATCCCTTGGGCTGCTGTTCGAGAGCGAGTATGTGGTTGCGGCCGATGCGCTCAGCATCCTCTATGTGGGCATTGCCGCATTTGGCATGATGGCGACGTGCAACACCATCCTGAACGGCGCAGGACTGCCCTGGCGCGCCATGGCCGTGGTCTTAGTGACGCTTATCGCAGTGGTAACCTCGGTTACCCTGTCCCTCAAGTTCTCTGGCCTGGGACCCAGTGCGCTGAAAGCGACGGCAATCGGTTCAACCATCGGCATGGGGTTTGGCCTAGTCGTATCCGGTATCGTCGTTTACCATCGGTTCGGCACATTCTGGCCCTGGATGACAGGGTTTCGGGTCCTTCTTGCGGTCACTGCTGCGGTTTCCCTGGGCCGATACGTGCTGCCAGACGCGGGCAAGGTGGTCACATTGGCTGAATGCATTGCCGTCGTTGTTGTCTACTTTCTCGTCCTCGTGACCCTGCGCGAGTTCAGCCGTGAGGACATGGATCAGCTACGGCAGATCTTTTCTCGGGGAAAGGGGCGCCAATAGCCAGAGAGGAGGCATCAGTGAAGACAAAGGACCGGAAAAACACCCACATCGGCGGTGATCTCCTATGCCTGGCGCCTGGCTGGCTCATCCTGTTTTTTGTTGATCCAATGATTGCCGTATTTTTTGGCATACCTATCGGCATGTCCCTCATCCTGGCGCGCCGCATGTGGTGGGGGGATCGGCTGATTTCCGGACGCATCGTCGTCGGCCTCTCCATGCTCCCCCTCGCGCTGATCCCGGCCGCCGCGATCGTAGGAGAGGGCATCGCACCGCTCAGTGGCATGCTTTGCTCCGGGGCCGTGCTCGGGCTTGTTGAATGGCAGCACCGGCGTCGAAATCGCCTTTTTATCCCTCGATTTCCCTTGTTGAGCGGCCTTTTTTTCTTTGCCCTTTGCACGTTATTTTCCCTGCTGTCCTTTGAGTGGGGCGTATTGCGTGCGCCCACCTTGGACTTCACCAAGGCCCTCACAGCTGCACCGCCCCCGCCCACGTGGTCGGATCAGGCCAAGGCCCAGGCAGTTGAGGTGGTGCGGCGCGTTATCGCACATCGAGACGCAGCCCAGCACGACCCGCTTCTGTTTACCCAAACCCTGGCCCCAGAAGTACCTGATTTGGCAAAAGCGCCACTGCCATCTGGGGTCTATGTGACCCTATACGACAGAAAAACAGGATGGCGACGCCGGGGATCAGCAGGCAGCAAGGCAGCCACCCCCTTTGAGGTGGTGTCGGCCACCCTTGACGCGTTTGCGCGCCCCCCAATTGGCAAGGGTGTCAAACGGGTTTCTCCTCAAAAGCAGCCGGCTTTGTCTGAAGCCACAGCTGTTCAGATTGACATTGCCGGTCCCTGCAAAAGCGCGGCAACGCGTCCTATATTCGGACTGCTCGGCAAGCACCTGCGCCGCGCCCACCCCAGCCTAAAAAAACTGGGACCCATCGGCTTTTTATTCAATCTGGCGTTCGATGCTGAGATCGGCGTGGACGGCTTCCAGATTCAGCATAATGCCCAGCAGGCAGGGGCTGTGATCCTGCCGTCTGACCCGGTAACTGCCGGATGGTTGACACCTCGGGTGCGGTCCGGGCCAGCGAAAATCCAAAAGATGTTCGGTCGCGCCCAACACGAGGCATTTGGCAAACCCATAGACGATCTGCAGGGCGCTCGAATTGGCAAGTTTCGCACAACTAGCTTTGGGCAATACGCGCCAAACGAACCCATCATCGACTGGTTTCGGGGAAACGCCCTTTTAAACCATGACCTCACGCACGAGCTGCTCGTCAACCGAACGATTCTCGCAGCGGATTGGCTCTCGCGTCGCGTCCAGCCAACAGGTCGATTTCACTACGAGATGTTTCCCCCCTACAAAAGTAAAACGCGAAGCTACAACTTGCCGCGCCACGCCGGCAGTGTGTATGGACTTTTCGCGGTTGCTCGCGCTGCCACACGGGAACCGGCTTTTGCCGAAGCTGGCCAGCAGGCCCTGCGGGCGGGATTAACAGCACTTGCGTTTATTCAGCAACACCTCGGATCTCCCAATCCGACTGACGCACCCCATATTTCGTGCTTTTTGGGCAAGGCCGGGCGGGCGACTTCTGGCGCCACCGCGCTTGCGACACTTTCGGTGTCCGAACTCCCGGACCCGTCCTCAATCGTCGATCCACAGCTCAGGCAGCGGGCAAGTGCGGTGCCGAGAAATCCACTGCTCGTTCAGATGGGCGATTGCCTGCTTGAGATGATAGATGCCAAGGGCGCGGTGTATCGCGACTATGCCGAAGCCCAGGCCAGCGAAGAGGTGGCCGAGGAACCCCTGTACTTTCCCGGTGAAGTGATGCTCGCCCTGGTGAGGGCATACAAAAGGGTCAAAAAGCAGCGCTTTCTCGAAGGTGCAGCCCGCATCGGCAACCGTCAGCTGAAAACATACCAGGTAGCACTGTGGTTTGGCTTTCCATTTCCCGGAGATCATTGGATGATTCAGGGGTTGGGCGAGCTGGCAGAAGTAACCGCTCATCGCGACTACGCAGAACTGTCTGTGTTGCTGGCAAGCGGTTATCTCAGGGAGCAGCATCCCAGGTTGGCCTATTTATTTCCCGACTATCTCGGTGCCTACCACAGGGTAGCGGATCTGCCCCGAACCACCCGGGCTGCGTCCAGAGGGGAGGCACTGGGGGCTGCCCTGGGGGCGAATCGCTTTCTCGGCCGGGATGGAACAAAAATCGAGACCGCCCTCATCAAAGGCGCGCGGCATCTGATTGAACAGCAATTTATTAAAGAAAACAGTTACTTCGTGCCAAACAAGATGGACGTCTTGGGCGGCATTCGCATGGGACTTGTGGACAACCACTTGCGCATTGACAACAATCAGCACGCCATTGTCGCACTGCTGAACGCCCTGGCAGTGATGGCAGATGCTTCCCCTATGACTGATCCGCGGATAGAAGCATCAGCGCGTTAATAAAAATGCAATTGCCTTGCATCGAAAATAAGGCTGTGCTATCGAAGTGCGCCCCACGGGCGAGAGGCGCACGTGCGAAAGGGATGAGCCATGAAAAAAACACCGCTCGAAGAAGTGAAAGAGAGGTTTGGCTCAAAGGCGAACCTCGTGAAAGAGCTAAAGACCCTTTTTGACAAGGGAAAATTGTTTGAAGACAGCTTGAATCCAGATAAGGGACTTACCCACGTGTCCAATACCAAGCTACTCAAGCTGCACAAAGTCGCCGGGGAAGTGCGCGATCGCTTTACAACGCGAGAAAACCTCATCGATGATCTTCTGAAGACAATGAAGCGCGAAAAGGATGGGGGGATCAAGGAGCGCTTTGAAAAGTGGGGATTGCCCCGCCTATGGGATTATTATAAGCACGTGACAAAAAGCTGATTTTTTGTTCAGCATTACCCCTCACAGGGCCTGCTATGGGTGTCTACCGTAGACTGGCGCGGGCCGCTCTTTTGGAGTGTCAAACGACACAGCACTTTCCAAATTTAGGCCTTCTGAAAAATGCAGAAACTGAACTGTCCGGTTTTACGTGGGTGGGCTTTCTGGGTTGTCTTTTGGTCCCGAGAAAGCAAGGCCGATTTTTGGTGGAGGGCGGATGCCGGAGCGATGGGTGATTGGTTCATCTTCGATTCCGAGACAGTCACTCTGCGGCCCCCGCGTGAGGAGGTTTTCCCAGGCAGCGGCAGCCCGGCCGCGGTCAAGGTGCACAAGGAGCTGTCGGTGGGCAGTGGGTATATGACCGGCTTCCACTTCAACTTCAACCCGGCCAAGGACCATGAAAGTCCCCACCTCACCATCGACGAGCGTATGGGGCTGGTCATAGACCTGGGCTACGTGAGCCTCGCGCGAATTCTGGCCTGTGAAAATACACCGTCAAATTTGTAGAGCGGCTCAAGGACAGCCGGAAACCCAAGGTAAACCGCATCACTCGAGGCGAAGTACGTGGTGAGTTCTTTGACGGCGACAGCTTCGACAAGCTGCTCATGAACGAGGTCATCGTCCTCAATGGAAGCTGCGTGGAGGCGGATGTGACGTTTAGCAGAGGCAAGAAAAAAGTGTCATGCCGATTGGTGATGATACCGACCCGATCGGTTACTTGATTTATCTGACCGACTTTCCCAGCGGCACCCACGGACCCCGCCAAGTGGGCGATCTGTACCGGGTTCGCTACGAAATGGAATTCGACAACAAACTGGACAAGAGCGGCGCGCAGCTCGACCAGATTCGCGCGATCACGAGAGCTCGGTGAGGAAACAACTTTGTGCCAAGCTGCTGCATTCGCTCATCGTAGACGTGCTTATTCATAATGACAATCTCGAGCGAACCTGAAAGGAATATGTCTGCCGTGGCCCACTACATTGCCTTGCCCTGGCCTATGCCTTTCGGTCTCGTCACGTATTGCTGGTCACCACGCTTCTTTACCCCGATACCCCGCCCGAATATTAGGATCGCCTTGCAGATCTTATCGCGGACTAAGGCCGCGAACCCAACTGACGCAGCCGCCCCCGTGTCCTGGACCAAATCCTTGGTCTGACCACTTGTCAGACAACGACATGGACAATCTCTTTGCGTCTCTGATTGAGGCCATCGTAATACACGATGTCATTGATCCAGAGAAACTACTGCCGGCGATTGCCCCTCTTCCTATCTGCCTGCTGGTCGGGTTCCATCTGGCACAACCCATTGTATTCTTCCGAGACGCTGGGCGGTGAGTCGTCTTGCAAAACGATCATAAACTGACAGTGATTCTGGCGGCTGGTTCGTACCACAGGGCCATTTGGGTACAGTCCGTTGAGCAGGATCATGAACGACTGGCGAGGTAATGACTTATTAGCCGTGAGGTTAACCGATCGAGCGGGTGGGGAATCTCGTTCATCTCGGGAAACAGCTGGCGCAGATGGGCGATCAGCACTGGTCAGGTCAGCTCTAGGCTGGCTTCACGCCGGGACGACATCGGCAGCACAAAGCATAGGAAGCCGTACAACAGACCATCGTAAGCTGGTGCTCTAGCTTGTTGGGATTGCGAAAGTCTTTGATTTCTCCCAGCGATTGGATCACCGCCGGCAACAGCGGCCTAATCCCGTCGATAAATCGGCGGACTCTCTCCTCCACCTAGGCCTGTTCCTTTTCGGGGCTCCTATGCCCGCTTTTCCTAATCGACACCGATGGATTTGTCGCCCGCATAAGTCCCTCTAAACATACAAATACACAAGACTTTCCAGTTGCTGACTGATATGCAGCTAGATAAAAATGTGTTCTACAGGAGCTTCAACCAATCCAAGTGATAAATTTTTATTCATTTTTTTATTGACATAACCTTTTATAAAAGGTTACTACTTGAAAAGTAATTTCATAGCTTGGATCAATTGAGTCTCCGTCCAGACGGACCCATATTTGTTGATATATAGACGGCCTCCTTGGCTGCGCACAGAACGTAGGTTCTGTTTTGGGGAAGACAGTATAACTGTGTTTAAATGGGGAACATTTCAATACAAATTCAATTTTATGTTTTTTGTAAACACCAAATATAGAGCACGAGCTCCACCTCAATTGTTTTATCAGTATTAATTGAGAACACAATTGAAGGTTACGTTTGGTTAAAGAAATTGTCGAATCAGGTCATGATTCTATTTGATAATAGAATCATTTATCCAAAATTTGTTTAAAAGGAGATAATTACAATGAATTCCGTGAAGAAACTTTCATTTGATTTGTGCCGAGGTGGCATTATAGTCAGTTTAGTAATGTTTTTACAGGCTTGTGATGAGTATAGTGACAAATATGGCCCAACGCTGGCCGAGAGTGAGCGGCTTGATGAAGATGTAATCATTTCAGATGGGGAAACAGGTGAAAGCGAGATGCTGGCGGGAGAAGATATTGAAGACGAGGAACCAACTTTTCGGGCATGGACTGGTTGGACATCGGAGGAATTCCCACCTCTCGAGTGTACTAGTAGGCGGTTTGTCCGTGGTTTCGAGTGCAACTACCGCTATTGTGACAATGTTAGAATGGATTGCTACTACACTGGCGTCTCGTATGGCGACAGTTCATGGTCTAGTTACTTTTCGGAGGAGGGCTCTGGCGGAGCTGATGAGAGACATTGTGCTTGGGGCGACTTCATGACCGGAATTGCCTGTAGTGGAAGATATTGTGACAATATTTCAATTGAATGTACAGAGGCTATTGGCAAAGGTTTTGCAAACTGCAACTGGAGTGGCTGGTATTCAGAGGAGCAAGGACCGTTTCAAACCCCTTCAGGCTATTATATAAAAGGTATTGAGTGTGATGGTAGCTATTGCGATAATAAAAGATTTCGTTATTGCAGGATGGTAAACGGCTGATCGAGTTGGCTTGAAAAACTGGGAATCATTTAGTGGTTTCCAGTTTTTCATTTACATGATAACCTGGTTATACGTATGAAGTGGTGCTTAATTATAGTTTTATCCATTTTGGAGAGCATTTGTACGTATAGCGTGGCTGATCATCTACATAATGTCCAATCTATCTATAAACAGTCTATCTATAATGGAAAACAAGTCGAAGACGGGAAGTGGGAATCAGTCGTTGCCATTCGAGCTGCAGGTGTAAACTGCTCTGGTACACTTATTTCTTCCAAGTTCGTTTTGACCGCCGCTCATTGTCTGACTGATGTTTTTGATATTAATGAAATAGTGGTATTTTATGGCAATGAAGTCAATAATAACGTGGAAATCGCTGTCGATTTTTATGAGATACATCCGAATTTTTGCGGATTCTCAGATTGTGGTGATGACGCTCATGATTTTGCTTATCTGCGCCTTGCAGAAGAAGTTTGTATTGAGGAACCATTCCCCAAACTCCTGTTCGGTGACGACCAAATTCAAAACCACATTCATGTTGGGGGCACGGTCACTGCTATTGGATTTGGATTGCGTTCTAATGATGAGATTTATTCTGGCGGTACCAAAAGGAAGGCAGACTTAAAAATATCGTCTGTGACTGAGTTAAAAAAGCAGTTTGTTGCCGGTGGAATGGATGGTGATACATGCAGTGGGGATTCGGGTGGACCAGCATTTATTCAAGAGGGGGACAAAGGGTGGAGACTTGCAGGTGTGTTGTCAGCTGGGGTAAATGAAATCTGTGGTTCAGGGAGTTACTACGGCGGTGTTTGGGAAGTAGAACCCTGGTTACTCAGCCGCACGGACTATGACCCTTTTTCAGTTTCCGAGGAGCTACAGCCCTGCCAACCAATGGTAGATTATACTTTTAGCGGCGGTTGTAGAGTTGGCGCGGATTCAGCACATGTGGACAATAACTGTTTTATAAAAAGAATATTAACTTTATTGAAACCACTCTTTATCTTTTAAAAATGTTCGATTTTACCAAAAATGGAGACTGCAACGACTGAATTAGGATAGATTTTGCAATAGTCTTCCATAAATTGACCAAAACGCAGCTTTGGCTTCAAGCAAAGCGGTTTGACATAAAAACCGGCACCCTACCTTAGGAGTGGGTGAAATTAGATGAATCAAAAAGAAAGAAAAAAACATGTCGAACTTCGAATTCTGTTCGGAGCAAACCCTCTCCCCGTCGCCCTGGGGTTTCCACATCGAGTCGCGCAGCCTGGGTCAAGGGCGCGAAGCATTGAAGCGAGGCATTGATGCTGGCGAGAACCACGATAATTTGTTTTTGCGACGGGTAGACGACATAAATGTCTGATTTTCAAAAAAAAAAAAGCCCAAACGGCCTCCTCATATCCCCCACTACGAAAGCAAGAGAGGCAGAAAACCGTAAAATTTATTAATTAAAGGAAAGAGAGGTAATCAAATGAAACCATTTTTCTCTATTTTCATTATTATTCTGCTTTTTTCATCCTGCAATGTCGATGGTTGCGGCAAATTTGATTCGCAGTATTCTCTGCCATCCTGTAGCGAAATTGTAACCACCGCAGATTTTCAAGAAGCTTGTGGAATAGTACTTGATTTTGCAATCCTAGATAGCTATGAAAAAAAAGAAGATTTTCGTTGTCGCAGAGTAGCACGCCCCGCAGACAATAAACGACACTACTTTCGGTTCACCGCGGTACGACAAGACGGAGATGACGAAGCAATTACACTAAATCAGACAGTGAAGGATGGTCTACGGTCTATTGAAGCGCATTTTCAGATACAGGGTATAGATGTGGTTATCAACGAATCATCACTGGATGATGAACCATTAATATGCAGTTATGAAGAACATCAAGCAATCGCAAAAAGGATACGTAATCGTATACATAGAGGAACGTAACCTCCATGAGAGGGCCTTCCCATTTTAGCCATGTCTGTCCACCTAAGCACCAACCCACCAATATCACAGTAGTTTGATACATGAAAAATGGACCTCGAACGGGCATGAATTCGTTGTTGAAGCCTAGGAGGTTGATTGGGGTCCCTCTTTGCGAGGCACGATCTGCCTGCGAATCGATTTTTCATCCACCCCTAGGCGCCTCGGAAGGCGATAATTGCCGGGCTCAACAATCCGTTAATGTAGCGCTGCCTCCTACCCTCCGATCAATCAATAGAACCAAACGAAGGGAATTCACTTGCTCCCCATTGAGCCACGATACTTGCATCGGACTACGAAATGTTGTGTCAAGAATTTTAGCGGCGCTGTCATATGCCGTAATTACTGAGGTTTGTTTTTTGAACTGTAAAAGATGGGCCAGGGGACAAGGTTTGGATCCGCACCTCCAGTTTTCACGCTCTCTTTACTTTGGACAGATCAAAAGGCCTATGTCAGGAGGTCTGAAATCCTACATCATCTGAGTTCTTTGCTCGTGGTACCAGCGACTGAAGATTAGTACCTGCCAGAGCTGCCAGGACAAATCATAGCGTTGGCTCTGGTGTAGTTCGAAAAGTCGATTCAGATAATCCAAATTGAAAATCCCAGCTGTCCGGTATACCGGGCTCTCGATGGCATCACGGAGATCAGACTGGAGCTCGCGGCGAAACCAAAGATTCAAGGGGACTGAAAATCCCTGCTTGCGGTGGGTCATTACTTTGGCGGGAAGGTGGGGTTCGATGATGTCTCGCAGAATATGTTTTGTCCTGTCCGGCCTGAACAGATAGGAGATGGGTAGGGTTTGCATGAACTCCACCAACAGATGGTCGAGCAGTGGGACACGGGCTTCTAGGGAATGTGCCATACTCATCCGATCTACCTTAGTCAGCACGTCGTCCGGAAGGTATGTTAGAAAATCCGCAGCCATGGGTAGCGAGAGATGATTGGTGGTGTTGTCGTGGTTTTCGATATTTTCGTGGATGACGGCTGTGTGGGCCATGTCGATTGTTGCAGCCATCTCAGGTGTATAGAGATTCCGGCGCATTAGTGGGTTGAAGTTCGTGCGGAACAGCGCATACGCTTCACAAGTATTTAAACCCGCGCGCCTAAAAAGGTTCCAATTGCGGCTCTCAACTGGTAAGATGCTACCAAACCAACTTACAGCGTTGCACATCCAGGCCGGCAGGCGTTGGAGCCTGGCGCGCTCTTTGGCGATGGTGATGTATCGGGCATATCCGGCAAACAGTTCGTCGCCACCATCTCCGCTCAAAATGACAGTCACGTACTTGCGCGCCATTTGCGAGACATACCAGGTCGGAATCGATGAGGGATCTGCAAAGGGTTCTCCATGCGCGGACAGTACTGATGGCAACGCCGCCACTGCGTCAGCGGATACGATCTCCTCTTGATGATCTGTGCCAAAACGCTCAGCAACTGCTCGGGCTATTGGCAATTCGCTGTAGGCCTCTTCGGAGAAGCCGATCGAGTAGGTCTTTACCCTTGCTGCGCTCGCTCGAGACATGAGCCAGACTAACGCAGAAGAGTCAATGCCGCCGGACAGGAACGCACCCAACGGCACCTCGCTCATCAGGCGAATCTTTACCGACTCCAGGAGTAGCCGTTCCAGTTCATGTTTGGCCTCTTGATAGGGCAGTGCTGTTTCACTTTGACGAGCCGGAAGCCGCCAGTACGACTGAGTGGTAAGTGCGAGTATGCCCCGGGGCAGCCGTTTGATCACTAGCCGATGCCCTGCCTTGCATTTTCGTACATCGCGAAAAATAGAACGAGGTGCGCGGATTGCGCCATAGGCAAAAAAATCGTCAATGGCCTGGGGATCCAAAACGGTTTCTATGAGCTGGGAAGCCATCACTGCGTTAAGCTCTGAGCCAAATACCAGCCGCTGCTCATCAAAGGCGTAGTAGAGGGGTTTAATGCCAACCCTATCCCGGGCCAGTAATAGCTCCTGTCGCTCCCGATCCCAGAGAGCAAAGGAGAACATGCCGCGCAGTTGATCCACACAGTCATGGCCGTATTCCAAATAAGCATTTAGGATGGCCTCGGTATCACTAGTGGTCTGAAATTGATAGCCGCGGGCTAAAAGTCGTTTTCTCAGTTCTTTGTGATTATAGATTTCACCATTGAAGACAATGGCCGCCCTGCCGCAAGCGCTCAGCATCGGTTGCTGGCCTCGAGCCAAATCTATTATCGACAAACGCCGGTGTCCCAAACCCAGGCCCTGGTCTACGTGGCACCCGGCATCATCTGGTCCGCGATGGGCTATTGCATCGCACATCGCAGTGAGCAGATGTTGATTGACGACGCGATCCCGCTCAGCATAGAGAATTCCAGCAATACCGCACATCTATCGCATCTTTCCGGTGAGGTTGTACAGGGCCTGGATGAGGCGCTGGGCGGTATGGCCATCTGACTTATACACATGCCGAGCAATCCAGTCTGCTGACCGGGCAGCACAGCATTCCGAATCTTCAAGGCCTCTACGGATGCCATCTTTAAGCTGCACCAATGAACGCGCGGTCAGTCCCCCGTTGTCCTCGGGATCGTTCATCCACAGGGCTTCCTCTGCCTTCACCGTCCGATACGAAACCCTGCCCCTTTTTAATTGGGCATAGGACACGTCTGCATGTTGATCCTCAACCGGGACGATATGTATTGATGGGCGACCCAAATAGTAGAAGTACGTGATAAAGGATGAGAGATTGGTAGCCATCACGTCCGCTGCACAAAGGTCGGCCAGATTGTCCGGGTAGTCGGACTTGTGCTTGACCTGTACACGACGAAAAGGTTCTACTGTTCGATAAAGGGTTTGCAGGTACTTCGCGCTGTAACGCTTTCTGTCGTGCAAACAGAGAATACAGCTGGCGCCGGCCTGTTCGATGCAGCTGAGCACACTTTCGAGGAAGGCCATGTCAGCCTTAAGACCCTCGAAAGTGTTGAAGATTCGTCGCCGGTCTTGGTGTCCTGAGAGAATGCGGCCGTAGTGCCAGGAGATCGAAAGCAGCACCACTTTACACTCGATAATGTCTATCTCGTAGAAAGGTTGAAGCTCCGCCTTTGAGTACGGTGGATCGAGTAGGAGGTCCGAAAAGCACATGCCGATTACCTTGCAACTCGCGGCGTCGAGTTTCCATCGTTCAATACGCCAGCGCTGATCGAGTTCACCATAACATTGGGCCATGAAAGACTCATTGGGCAAGCGCGGGTCCACACCGGTCAAGTGCTTTACTCCACGATAGAACACTCCAAGATCACGGACTCCGCGGGCCTTCCAGCCTAAGCCGTGCCACATGGTGCAGAAGGGGGTGCCCTTGGGGAATCTTGGAATGTGATTGTCTGCCACAATCACATCGGGTGAAAAGGCTTCGATCCGGCTTCGAATATCAAATGCATTTTGATCATAGATTGCGCTTGTCAGGGGTTTAAAGCGGGCAATGGGTTGGGCATGGAACACCTCGGGTTGCTCAGTGGTTAACAGTAGCTCGCAATCGGGATGGGCATCTAGTGCATAGGCCATCGCGAGCACGTCTGTTTGCAGCGTAGTGGCCCAAATCAGTACTTTCATCGGTGCAAATTCCAGGGTCTATTCATCAGCCGGTTTTTTGTACTTCCAAAAGAGTAAGGTTCTGCGATCTTCTTCCTCGAGTTTCAGCAAGACAAGCAATACCACAAAGAGCGCCACACCTGCCAGGGAGCAAAGACCCTTGAATAGGTGAGAGTCAACCTCAAAAAACAGGGTATATCCAGACAGCAACGCTACTCCCGGAACAATGGCCAGATAGGGCTTGTAAACTTTCCGGGGCATGATGCGCGCCTTTACCAAGCATTGAACTTCCACCAGCTGCATGACCGAAATCGCCAGGGAGGCCAGGGCCGAAGCCACGGCTGCGCCGATTAAGCCGTACTTGGGAATCAACACATAGTTGAGTACCAGGTTCAAGCCGGCCACGACAAAGGAATTGAGCAGATTCCACAGGGAGTGCCCGGTCATCACGATGATATTGCCAGCCAGGCCAGTGGTGCATGAGAGCAGTGGTGGGATCAACAGCAGCAACATAAAGGTCGTGTCATAAACATAGGTTCTGTGAAAAATGAGCAGCAACTCATTGCGAAAGAAGGCGACGATCAGCGCCACGGGAAAGGCAAGGGTCGCTGTCCAACGGGAAATCATAGAAAAAGACAGGTTCATACCCTCGCGGTCTCCGCGCTTGTGAAGCCGCGCGATAATAGGCGCATAGACGCCTGAAAAAGCGAGCTTGATCTGGCGGATGTTACGCACCACCTCCGCCCCCATCGAGTAGAAGGCGATCAGTTTGGGATTGACCGCAAAGTAGCCGAGCATCACCACATCCAGCCTGGTGATGAACGTATTGAAGGTCATGTTCAGGTTCTGCGGTATGGCAAACTTGATCAGCGGCAAGGAAAGGCGAAAGCCGAGCATGGCCTTGAACAATTGGATATAGGAAAAATAGCGTGCAAACACCAACAGACTCACCGCGGTGAGGGAGACGTAGGTTAGCAGATAGGCTTTCAATAAGCTCTGGAGGCTGACGTCGTTGAAGTAGAAGCCAATCGAGAACAGGAGTAGGAGTAGCGGTGCCAGGAAGCCCTGGATCAGCGCTTCCCATTTCATCATGATCAGGGCCTTGGTCGCGGCAATCACGATTATCGGAATTATTTGAAAGGGCAACGACCAGGTCAGAAACACAATGCCTTCGGCAACACCTGCCTGCTGGAATTTCTCGGCTAGCAGGCGGTCTCCTCCTAGTTGGGCCGCGGCGATGCACAAGAATGAGATGGCCAGCGAGATAACGAAACCGTTGGCCAGCATGCCATATAGTTTTTCTTCCCTTTGATTGGAATCTTCCTGATAGCGGGCAGCAAACATCAACACCCCGTCGTTGATGCCGCTCACCGTCAGGGCCAGGACCACGGAGATCGCACTGTAAGCTACCATCCAATAGCCCACGGTAGTGGTTCCGTAGAGGCGGTTTAGCAGGATCAGAAACACTGGGAAGAGGACCTTGCCGAGCATGCCCAGTACATTGACCAGCGACCCCTTTGCCATGGTTCTGTCGAGATGTTCCTTGGCGATTTTGTCTTTCATTGATTGCTCACAGCAGGGCGTATCGATCAATACCGGCAGCGTTCGACGACTTGGTCAAAGTGGGTTTCCAACGCTGCGATGCGGTCTTGAATGTCGTACTCTTTTTCCATTTTTTCGCGTGCGCGGTAGCCCATTTTCTTGCGCAAATTGGCATCCTTCAGCAATTGGGCGAGATAGGTGGCGATGGCCCGCGCGTTGTGTTCGGGCACGAGGAAGCCGGTCTGTTCGTGGTCGACAATCTCTGGGATGCCACCATGCTGGGTCCCGATCACCGAGACATAGCGCGCAGCAGCTTCCTTGGCCACGAGCAGGCCGGATTCCCTGTCTCCGTTCTTAGCAATCACACTCGGCGCAATAAGCACATCCATCGAGAGCATCAGCTCCAAGACGTCTTCGTGTTTCATCACCCCCAGAAACTTGACCTTATCGGTGATCCGCAGTTCTTTCAACAGCGCCTCGTACATCGGTCTGAGCTCACCATCTCCAACGACGTGCAGTGTGGCGTCCAAACCCTGGGCGAGCACGTCGCCAAAGGCGCGCAGGCCATACTCGAAGCCTTTTTTTTCGGTGAAGCGACCGACCATCAGGCAGTTTGTGCCACTGCGAGACGGCAGGTGATCGATCGCGGGGATTTGGACGCCCAGACGCCAAACATGTACTTTTGAAGGGGGTGCACCGATCTGGATCAGTAGCTCAGCCAGCTCTTCGGAGGCTGCGAGGAAGCGATCCACCTTATTTAACATGGCCTTTGAGCGAAGCCAGTAGCGCCAGAATTTGGGAAGGTAACGGCTCCTGGTGAACAGCACTGGAACGTCGTATCCATGATAGGTCACGATCAGCGGTGCCCGGGCCGCAGATTTGTAGGTCAACGCGTAAATGCTGCCCGGCCCAAAGTGCGCATGCAGCAGATCGAAGTTCCCCTGATGGATGCGCCTCAGATGCGATGGACTAAATGTAGTGACGCCGTAGCACAGCCATTCAGCTTTGCCGAGCAGCGAATGATTGGCGTTTAGGGCGTGGACTTTATCAAAGGGAAATTTGGCTTGATTGAGGCGATTGTGAGAGAAGACTTCGACATCATAGCGCGCGTGGTATCGCACCTCGTCGTAAACGAATGTCTGGGAGTACTCCACAAAATTGGTAGAGAATTTTGCCACTTTGCGCCGTCCACAGATTGCCGCCATGGCCATTCTCCGTCGGCTATTCCTGCTCCAACCCAGACATATGGCGAATTAAGCATTTCATCGACGAGCAGTCAAGGCAGGTGGATTTTTCATTGCTTTCATCATTGCGGGGTCGCTTCAGGTCCACCTTTTTACCTCATTTCAAGTGCGGCGCACCCCAATTGAGATTACAGTATTGGTAGCAAAATGGGCACGAAATGGTTATATAGCCATCGGGTTTCGGACGATAACGTTCAAACTCCAGGAGGTCCTTTAAATGGGATGGAATTACACGGATAAGGTAAAAGATCACTTCATGAACCCGAGAAATGTCGGCCGCATCGAGGAGGCCGACGGGGTCGGAGAAGTGGGATCTGTCGCGTGCGGTGACGCCCTCACGCTGTCGATCAAAGTGGATAGGAAACAAGACACTATCGTAGATGCAAAATTTCAGACCTTTGGATGCGGCAGTGCCATTGCCTCGTCTTCGGTGCTCACCGAGCTCGTAAAAGGGAAATCCGTGGCAGATGCCCTGAAAATTACGAACCAGGAAATAGCAGACTTCCTGGGCGGCCTGCCAGCTGAAAAAATGCACTGCTCAGTGATGGGTCGCGAAGCACTTGAAGCTGCGATTGCCGATTATCGCGGGGAAAAACCAGTAGCAAGCGAAGACGAGGAAGAAGGGCGGATGATCTGCTTCTGTTTTGGCGTGACCGAAGGTAAGATTCGACGCGTCGTGGCAGAGGACAAGCTGCGCACCCTCGAAGATGTAACCAACTATACCAAGGCAGGCGGTGGATGCGGTGCATGCCAGGACGAAATCCAAGCCATCCTAGATGAGATCTGGGGCAGTGAAAAACCTGAAAAACCCAAGCCCGCAGTCGAGAAGAAACAGCTGACCAATCTTCAGCGGATCAATATCGTCCAGGAAATCCTAGACAATGAGGTGCGCCCCCTGCTCCAGCGGGATGAGGGGGACCTGGAGTTAGTGGACATTGACCGGGCCCATGTCACGGTCCGTATGACCGGCCACTGCTCGGGCTGTCGTGCCGCTGGCCTGACGTCCAACTGGATCCAGGAAAAACTGCGGGAAATCGTGGATCCGACCATTACCCTGGAGGTGCTCGAGGAGGCCAGATAATGCCGGTTATTTACGCCGATAACAACGCGACAACCCGCGTCGATCCAGAAGTGTTCGAGGCGATGATCCCCTTTCTCACCGAGCGGTACGGCAATGCCTCCAGTATTCACTCATTTGGCAGTGATCTGGGCCGGGATTTAGAATGGGCGCGGGAGCAGGTCGCCGAGGCAATGGGCGCGGTCCATGCAACAGAGATCGTCTTTACCAGCTGCGGCACAGAGTCTGACAACACTGCTATCCGATCGGCCCTGGCCTCTCGCGCTGGCAGGCGACGGATCATTACCACGCGGGTGGAACACCCGGCTGTGTTGACCCTGGTTCGCTATCTGGAGCGGGAGGGATACGAGGTCACGCTGCTGCCGGTGGACGGCGAAGGCCGCATTTCCCTCGATGAGCTCAAGGACGAGATGGGCGACGATGTTGCCGTGGTATCGATAATGGCGGCCAATAACGAAACCGGGGTTCTTTACCCGATCGAGCAAGCCTGCCACATTACCCATAGCTACGGTGCCCTGTTCCACACAGATGCGATTCAGGCCCTGGGAAAAATTCCGCTCGACCTCAAGAAGAGCGAGGTGGATCTGCTCTCGATTTCCGGACATAAGGTTCACGCGCCAAAGGGGATTGGCGCCCTATATGTCCGCCGGGGGCGTCGGTTTCGACCGTTTATGCTTGGGGGGCATCAGGAGCGGGGTCGCCGCGGTGGCACAGAGAACGTCGCGGGCATTATCGCCCTTGGCAAAGCAGCCGAGCTCAGCAAAAAGCATCTCAAAGACGAGCAAAGCCGGGTTAAAAAGCTTAGGGATCGACTGGAGCAGGCCCTGTTAAAAATCGAGGACAGCCGCATCAACGGAGATACCCGCAACCGGCTTCCCGGGACCACCAATATCAGCTTCAAGCGCGTGGAGGGTGAGGCGATTCTCCTTCACCTGAACGAATATAACATCTGCGCCTCATCTGGGTCGGCCTGCACATCTGGGTCTCTGGAACCGTCCCATGTCCTGCGGGCAATGGGCGTTCCATTTGATTACGCCCACGGATCTGTCCGCCTGTCTTTGAGTCGATTCAACACAGAAGCGGATGTGGACAGTATCATCGAGGTCATGCCTGGGATTATCCATCGCCTGCGGGAAATTTCGCCCTTTAAATCCTAGGATTTTATACAGTCCTATGGGGGATGATAGAGGCGAATGCGGATCGGTTTCTGTCTAAAAACTCGTTGGGTTCGTTATTTTTCTTATGCCGACGGTTGTAATGCCTCAGCATGCGACGGTGTCTGACCGCTGCGTTCAGGGCCTCGCGACCCGTGGGGTCCCATGATCTCAGCTCCTCACTTGTCGGATCGATGATCGCGAGTGCGGCCATTGCGACCGACACCGTGCGCCATCGTTGTATTTCATTGGCTCGCAGGGGCAGTTTTGACTTGATATCGATACGGTTGAACGCCCCTTGCCAACGGTTGTGACGCTGTACCCCAAGTGAGCGCTTATAGATGTGGTTCGAGACCTTGTGTGAAAACAGGGTCGGCGAGAGTTTTTTAGCCAGAAATTGGTCGTATTCGTCAAAACACATCGCGGACATCTCGAGCCATGTGTTCCTCACATGGGGGGCCATTGACAGCAGCCGTTGGTCGAATCTCGCTTCCCAATAGAGATGCCCGACCCCCCAGGCGCGATAATTGGCGACCAGTCGATCCGGAATAAAGTGGTTGTGGGCCACCACATCGGCGCCCAAGTGACCGATATAGCCGAGCATGAATGCCTCATATCGATCCCCGAGCTGTCTGGCCTCCTTGAGCAGGGCATACGCCACGTGCCAGCTGTGGCAGTGGTTCTTCATATCTGCTAAGTTTTTCCCCACGACGGCATCTGCGGCCAGGTTTCCATAGATGAATTCCGTGGGATATCGTTTAATGAGTTGCTGTACAGCAGGTACCAATGCCGCAATGCCCGCAACGAGTTGGAGTGAAAAATCGATGTGCGCTACTGGTCCCCAGGCAACTGCTTCTGCGGGAAACAGGAAGATAGCGACGGCTGCGATTGTTATCCCTGTCTTGGGTCTCAAAAGAAATGTGCCTAGATGCAACATCGCTCACCAGTTTAACCTAGCATTGCGAATGAGCAAGTCCACTTGCTCTAGACAGGCACTACCGTATAGTTTAGGGAAGTAGCGCGCTGCATTTTAAAGGAAGAGCCCATGACCGGCGAACCAGAGATACTGAACACCGTGTCTGAACTTGCGACCGCGGTGACCGCGCGCATCCATTGGGAGCTGGAAAACGGCGTCCCCGGCTATCAACCGCACGAAACCAAGCTGGATGCATCAAGCACTCCTGAGAGGGTGGATGACATACATTGCAAAACGCCCAATCTATCGCATCCAGAGACACTCGATGACCTGCGACGCCACATTGGGGATTGCACGCGGTGCGATCTCCACCGCGGCCGGCAGTCGATTGTTTTTGGCGAAGGGATACCCAACGCGCGCCTTGTTTTTGTGGGAGAGGGACCCGGACGGGACGAAGACCGTCTGGGACGGCCCTTTGTGGGTGCTGCAGGGCAATTGCTCGACCGGATTATCGCTGCGATTGGGTTTGACCGATCCCAAGTATATATCTGCAATGTGGTGAAGTGCCGACCGCCTGACAATCGGGTGCCCACGGAGACGGAACAGGCCACCTGCGGTCCGTTCCTACGACGCCAACTTCAAATCATCGAACCGGAGATCGTCGTCGCCCTGGGCAGTACCGCAGCCCATTTTCTTCTTCAAACGCGGGAGGCTATGGGCCGATTGCGCGGCCGTTTCCACGACCTCGAACAATGGCGCGTAATGCCGACCTATCATCCAGCCTATCTGCTCAGAAATCCCTCTGCAAAACGGCCTGTTTGGCAGGACATGCAGTTGGTGATGGGAGCCATGGGAACTCCCAATCGCCAGGAGTGAGGACATCTGGGATGATGCGTGCAAAGGATAAAAAAAAGCCGATTATAGATGATTTATCAATCTTCGAAGATCCCTTACCCCCCCTCGACCACGACGAAACAGACGATTGTGATGCCAAGGAGCTCGCTACATACATCTCCGAAGTGGTTGATGGGGTCGAGGAGGAAGAGCTCGACCTGCGTTCGGATTCGGACACCCCCCCTTTGATAGACGAAGTGTCCATTGCCAAGAGCATGTTAATAGAGGCGTCAGATGAATCATGGGTGGATGATACGGAAAGCAACTTGGGCGCGGCAATCGACACCGCCTTTGGCGACGATGCCGAGGGTTGGCTCGAGGGCGGGGATGGTGAAGGGGAAGGGGCTATCGAACCGCTCAGCGATGACTGGTTCATAGACGATGATGCACTTTCATTGCCTGACGACGGCGGCGATCTAGAAGGTCCTGATAACGAGGCATCCAGTGATTTCGAAATCGGCGAGGCATCTTGGGACAATTTGGATGACCTCGCTTCAAGTAACGAAGACGAAGAGGAACCCATTGCCGCTATGGAGCGGCTCGGCATCGACCTCGACACTGACGACTGGGATGAAATGCCGATGCTCGATCCTCCTTTTGTCATGGACAAGCAGTTCCTCGGACCCCATAGGGGCGGGGTCGCCGCCGCAGCATTTGCCGACGGTTCACCCCTGGCGGTGGGCGACGGACTCTATGTCCTCGGTGCGGACGGCATGCTGTATCCGGTGGTCTGCTCTGAGAGTATCTCTGGTATGGCAGCGACGAGCATTTACATCCAAGGCGAGTCGGTATTCATCGGCACTGCCACCCGGGGGCTCCTCGTCACCCGAGATCGGGGAAAGACCTACAAACAGCTCAATAGCTGGTTTACCCAGGGCCTGGCGCGGGGTCTTTGTACGAGTTCAGAGCAGGTCTCAACCCAGTTCACCGTTTTTGGTCAGGTTCTGCCAACCGGCCATCGACTCCTCGGATGCACTGGCAAAGGGCAGCTGTTTTGTAGCAGTGACAAAGGACTTACGTGGCGAAGCCTACCGATTCCTGGTCCCTGCGAGGCAGCGGCGCCAGTGGTTGGTACGACCGAGCTGATGCTGCTCACAAGGTCAAAAACAGCTGGCATTCAAATGTGGCGCAGTTGTAACCTGACGGAATGGCAGCCGGGTGCCTTACCGAGCACGGTCAGTGCGTTCCGTGGGGTATATCCATCCATCTCATTGGCAGCGGTTGCCGATACGATTCTCCTCGGTACGGCGGACATTGCCTGTCCCCTCGTATGGTCGTTGGACAAGGGGCGTTCCTGGCAGATAGATGATACCCAAACCGGCGTTACTGCAGTTGCGTTGGACCCGGACGATCCCGTCTCAATGGCAGTGGCCACACATGATCCGACCATCGATCAGGGGGTTATCCGCGTCAGCAACACAGGTGGTGGCAATTGGCAGACAGTGCTGCGAATCGATGACGCTGGCGCGCGTATTACTGGCTTATCCATGCGCGCGGGTCGAACGCGTGAATTGCTCGCTGTAACCGAACACGGGGTTTATATTGTCACGCTGGCTAGCATCTGCGTTTCCCATTGAGTCGAATTGTCGCATTATAGGGTTAAACCGGCTAGGATAAGACCATCATGGATGAGAATAACTATCCTGAAAATCTGAAAAAAACCGTCATTCGCATCTGCCCTGCCTGTGGCGTGGTGAATCCTGCTGGTCCGTCTGAAACATGCCCGCATGTGCAACTGGCCCGTTTTGACGGCATCAGTGATGCGCTCTCCGAGCTGCTCGATCAGGTAGCAAGCGCCAGGCGTGAATTCGCGACCCTGCTCACCCAGCTGAAGGAGCAGGTCAAATCGGCCCTGAGAAGCCAAGAAGCCGAGATAGAGACGCCCCGCAAAGCGCGCCCCAGCGAGGTCGATCGGTTGTCGCCTCGTGCCGGCGCACCTGCGGTGGCTGCATTGAGCTTAACAAATCCAGAACGCACCCCAAGAAGGAGCGCCAGGTCCCACAACAAATCTCAGCGACCTCCGCAACCCGCGTCTGTTGACCCCCGGCAACTCGAGCTTATTGCGCGTGAGCCGCCAAAAGGCGATGCGTAACATGCTATGAAAACCATTGTTATCGCAGGCGGTGGGCGACGCGTTGGCAAAACGACCCTCGCCTGGAAGATCGCTAAGCTCCTACCCGATGCAAAAGTCGTGAAACTGGGCACCCATGCCCCGCGATCGGATAAACCTGCCCTACTATTGCCTGTCGACAAATCTTTTTCAGCTGTATGCCGCCGCGTTGGCAACTGCGCGTACCTAATTTTGGAAAGCGGGTCGATACTCGATGATCCCACATTTGAGCCGGATCTGGTTTTGTTTTTGCCGGCAACGGATGGGCGCCTGGACAAGCCGGGTAGTGAGCGACGGCGCAAAAGAGCAGATATTATCCGCGGCGATACCTGCTCAGCTGCTTGCGTAACCGATGTGTCCAACCGGCTTGATATTGATCTGGACACTGCCAAATCACTGGTCAAAGCCACCGGCACTGTCCCAGTCGAGGGCGACACGACGTAGGGTCGCATCGCGAAACGCCCGTCAAAAACCCACG
>JAAUYD010137133.1_pt1 | contig 22746 bp, 10 predicted proteins | sample 7278101 | NCBI WGS metagenome assembly JAAUYD01 (sample SAMN14350128, study PRJNA611818) | marine sediment metagenome | isolation source: surface marine sediment (0.6m) | place: French Polynesia: Moorea | collected 2018-08
AAATCTGGATATTCCCCCTGGAACTTTCACTGCCATAGTAGGACAAAGTGGTGCTGGTAAGAGTACCCTCACTAAATTGATTTCTCGCTTGTATGAGCCAGAATCAGGCAGGATTCTCATTGATAGCTATGATATCAACCGTGTGGAACTGTATTCTTTACGCCGTCAAATTGGAGTAGTACCCCAAGAAACTCTCTTGTTTGAAGGAACAATCATGGAGAATATCGCTCTAACTAACCCTGATGCCACAACAGAAGAAATTATCGCTGCTGCTCAAATTGCTGCTGCTCACGAATTTATCATGGGCTTACCTAATGGTTACAATACCAGGGTAGGGGAACGGGGTTCTGCTTTATCTGGAGGACAACGACAAAGGATTGCGATCGCTCGTACTATCCTACAACAACCTGCTATGTTAGTCATGGATGAGGCGACTAGTGCCTTAGACTACAATACAGAACAACAAGTATCCCGCAATCTTAAGGAAGCTCTTAAAGGTCGCACTGTATTTTTTATCACCCACCGTCTGGGAACAATCAAAAATGCAGATGTTATCGTGATGATGGACGCAGGTTCAGTGGTAGAGCAAGGTACTCACGAAGAGTTAATGGCTTTGAGAGGTCGTTACTACTATCTCTATCAGCAACAAGAGTCCTCTGTCTAAGTCCTTAGTTTTTGATTAAGACAGATGTTAGTTATTAGCTTTTGGCTATTAATCAATAAGGGGTTTGGCGATGCCAAACCCCTTTGTATTAAATACTTGAAAAAGAAGAAAAAGACCTTGGGAGTCTTTCCGTGTTTCGACCCCAAAGCCTTTCTCTTTTACACTTACTCCTCACACAATTAATAGTATAGGGAGCTTACTAGAAAGTCTGGGATTATTTAGTGACACTTTACCAATTGTCATATTGTTGTGGTTAGTGGTTACTGGTTAGTGGTGAGTGAGGGCGAACGGTTTGCACCCGTAAAGTTGTTACTTACACATAAAACTATCCGCCCCCACAGGTAACGATCGCTTTGGTCTAATAATAATAGCCAAAAAAATCATTAGTTTGTGGGGGCGGTCTAGTGGGGTCTTCTAGTTGAAGCCTGACTGCCGAGTGGAACTCAAGCAGACACTTATTTAACTTCCGAAGAAGTTATTGGGCGGTTGCTAGAGAACAGCCTCGGCGCACAGCCGACTACCATCAACTAGGAGACCCATGCTTTTACTACTTTCTATCATGGGCATCACCTCCTATATCCCTAAACGGTTTTGTTTGTCACTGATAGACATCATAACTGATTTCTATAATTTAGGCAAGATTTGAGCCATCTTTGGGGTAAAAATTTAGACTCACCAAAATGAAGATGAATATAAGAAGCATGAATTTGTTTGATTTGCCAACCTTCATAGGATATCTGAGTCTGGCTACTGATGCCTTGAGTTTGCCATAAGGGATATTGAGGCAAAATATCTAATTGAGAACGATGGAATTCATGTCCCCAAAGGCTAGAACAAGAGGATGGAGCAACTAAACAACTTTCTTTTAGGGGGCTGGCTTGACGATAACCGAGAGTTAAACGCTGACTCATTCTAGCTGTGGTGGGAATTGCGCCTACCATTTCCCAATCTTTGCCTTGAAAATCAACTAGGCGATCGCATAAATACATTAATCCACCACATTCGCTATAGATCGGCATTGCTGAAACCACGGCTTGATAGACTTGTTGGCGTACAGCATAATTAGCACTAAGTTCTTCGGCAAAAACTTCAGGAAATCCCCCACCAAAATACATTCCTGCAATATCTGGGGGCAATTTTTGGTCTTCTAGGGGACTCCAAAAGATTAATTCTGCTCCCAATTCTTCGAGAATGTCTAGATTATCTTGGTAGTAGAAGTTAAAAGCGCGATCGCGTGCTACGGCAATTTTAATTTTTGATTCAAATTTGTCACAGAATGCTGACGGGGTAATAGAAGTTTGGTTATCACTTTTGAGTAGAGGTAATAGTAAATCCCAGTTAAAGCAAGTTTTTGCCAGTGTTGCCAGTTTTTCCGCGATAGATGTCATTTGTGGTAGTTCTGCTGTCGGTACAAGCCCTAAATGGCGGTCAGGGATAGAAATATCTTGATTGCGGAATAGTACCCCTAAAATTGGCATTTTAATTCTTGCTAAAGCAGATTTCAGTAATCTTAAATGGCGATCGCTTGCTACTTTGTTTAAAATTACTCCAGCAACTTGAACTTGAGGATCGAGACGAGAATAGCCGTAAGCGATCGCAGCTACCGAGCCAGATAAACGAGAACAGTCAATAACTATAGCGACAGGAAGCTTGAGAATTCTGGCAACATGGGCGGTACTAGCATAATCTTCCATTGAAGACTGAAATTTTACCCCATCAAATAATCCCATCACCCCTTCTATCACCACATAATCTGCTCCTTGAGAGTGGCGAGTAAAGCAAGATTGCACATAATTAGGAGAAGTTAGAATTGGATCGAGATTGCGAGACGGAATCCCTGTTATAGCAGTATGAAACATCGGATCGATGTAATCAGGACCCACTTTAAAAGCTTGAACTCTGTAACCTTGAGCGGAAAGAAACGCCAGTAATGCCAAAGTGAGAGTTGTTTTACCTACTCCCGAGCGTTCTCCTGCAATAATTAAACCCATTTTTCATCTTGGTTGGTGGTTAGCGGTAACTTCTACCAATAGAGAGCTTGTATAAATGCTTTACTGGTTGACGAGTAAAGCGATCGCTATGAGAAAAGAATTATTAGTGAGTTAAATGTTGATTTAATTTTTGCACTAATGAGATAACATTGGGTTCTTTATTGATTCCAGTATGATTACCAGGAATGATATAAGTATTTAATTCTCCCTGAAAAAAATTATTCCAACCACCTTGAAGAAATAAGGGAGAATATAATGTTCCTTGCCTAGCAAGAAAAAGAGTTACTTTACCAGAGTAAGATTCTGGGCGATAGTAAGCCATTGCTGATTTTAAAGAATTGAGAATTTCTGCTTCATAATGCTCATTAGCTTGCTGTAAATTGGATTTACTTGGGGTTTGCGTTGTAGGTTTCGCAGCAAATTTGGAACTGATTTTAGCAACAACTTTAGTTAAGATATTTTGGATAGATGTAATTTTTTCCTGAGAATTGTACTTCTTGAATCTATTGGCGTAATTCAAAGCTTTGAGCCAATATTTATAGCCAAATTTGAGCAAGATAGCTTGATAATGCTGATAAACAGGGTCAAAAGCTTTGGTTTGAATTAAAGTTAAATTCGCTACTTTTTGTCCTTGAGCTTGTAGTTGTCGAGCAATTTCTAAAGCGACATAGCCACCTACACAATAACCACCAATATAATATTCTCCTTCTGGTTGAATTTTTCTAATTTCTTGGACATAATGAGCAGCTAAAGCTTTCACAAAAGTCTCTGGTCTTTCTACTTTTGTCCAGACAGTAAGATTATATACAGGCAAATCTGTGGGTAAATGTTTAGCTAAGTCTCCTAAAAGATAGACGAAAAATAAAGGTTTTCTTTGGTTGGGATTTCCTGATTTTTCTAACATTACTAGTGATTTATCCCCTAATGCTCTTTTTTTGCGGATAGTACTTGCTAAGAGCATATTTTGTTCTTTTTCGGTAAGTTTATACAAAGAGAAGGAATTAGAAATAGAAGAGAGAGATTTTTCTCTAGTTGTTGGTTTTTGTTGAAGTTTGTCAATGGCTTCTGCTAATTGTTCAATAGTTGATAATTGGAAAAAAGTACTTACAGGAATTTTTTGTTTAAAGGCTGTTTCAACAGCAGATACTAAACGAATAGAGAGTAAAGAATTACCTCCTATGGCAAAGAAATCATCTTTAACACTTATGGCAGGAACATTTAAGATTTGTTGCCAAATTTGAGCTAGTTTGGCTTCTAAATAGTTACGAGGAGCAATATTTTCAGGAGCTAATTCGGTGGTATTAAATTTAGCTGTTGGTAATGCTTGACGCTGCACCTTACCATTTGGAGATAGGGGAAACTGCTTTAAGAATAAGTAATTACGAGGAATCATATAGCTAGGTAAGTTGTTCGCTAAAAATTCTTGTAATTGTTTGCTACTAGGTTGATTATTTTCGTTAGATATTAGGTAAGCAACCAGTTTTTTATCTCCTGAAATAGCTTCTTTGGCTAAAACAATTGCATCTTTAATTTGGGGATGTTTGACTAACATTGCTTCTATTTCCCCTAATTCAAGACGAAAGCCTCGAATTTTAACTTGATTATCAATTCTGCCTATAAATTCAAGATTGCCATTATCTAGATAGCGTACTAAATCACCCGTTTTATATAATTTTCCTGGACCATAAGGATTATTAATAAATCGTTCTTGATTGAATCGAGGACGATTAAAATAACTCTGTGCTAATCCATCTCCAGCAATATATAATTCCCCTGGAATACCAATAGGGACTGGTTGCAAATAGGAATCTAAAATATAAACTTGAGTATTAGCAATCGGTTTACCGATAGGAATTGAAGTACAATTTTCATCTAATTGATGGATGGGATAACAGCAAGTAAAAGTAGTATTTTCTGTAGGACCATAACCATTAATTAGTTGACAATTATCGAGGTTTTCTAGTACTTTCTGGACATGAGGTACAGATAAAACATCTCCTCCTGCTAATAACTGCTTGATTGGCTGTAAAGCGGTGATATGTTCATCTACTACTAAATGAAATAAAGCTGCGGTTAACCACAAGAAAGTAACTTGATGCTGCTGAATAATTTGAGCTAATTTTTCTAAAGTAGGAGTGCGCTCTGGATATAAAATAAGTTTTGCACCGTTAAGTAAACTGCCCCAAATTTCTAAAGTTGCAGCATCAAAAGATATAGGTGCTAGCTGTAAAAATACCTGTTGAGAATCAAATTGAGCATAGTTAGTATTTTTCACTAACCTGACTACGCCTCGATGCTTTATACATACTCCTTTAGGCTTTCCTGTAGAACCAGAAGTATACATGATGTAAGCTAAATCATCTGGTTTTACCTCTTTATCAAGATTATTATCTGGTTGTTGAGCAATCTTATCCCAATCTCTATCTATGCAAATTCGATTATGAAATTGATTGTCAAATCTGTGGGATAAAGAAGTATTAGTTAACAAGACTTTTACTTCTGGCTCTGAAAGCATAAAATTGAGGCGTTCTTGAGGATAAGTAGTATCTAAAGGTAAATAGACACCGCCCGTTTTGAGAATAGCTAGTAAACTAATTATGCTGTCACAAGAGCGTTCTAAACAAATCCCTACTGTATCCCCTGATTGTATGCCAACGCTTTGCAAGTATCTCCCTAACTGATTTGCTTTACTGTTTAATTGTTGGTAAGTAAGTTTCTGTTCATTGTAAACTAGAGCAATTGAATCAGGATTTTTAGTGACTTGTATCTCAAATAACTTATTAATAGACTTTTGAGGATAGTTAGTCTGAGTTTGATTCCAATTTACTAATATTTGCTGCTGTTCTGCTTCAGTTAGTAGCGGTAACTGATAAATTGCTTGAGTTGGTTGAGTCACAATTCCTTGTAGTAAAATCTGGAAATGGCTGACCATCCGTTGAATTGTTGTAGCTTTAAATAAATCCGTACTGTAAGAAATCCGTCCTTTGATTCCTATGGTAGTTTCTTCTAAATATAGAGCTAAATCAAATTTTGCTGTTTCTTGTTTTAGGTTTAAGGGCGTAACTTCTAAGTCAGATAGTGTTAGCGTTTCAGAGGCATTTTGCAGCATGAAAGCAACATGAAACAGAGGAGTATAACGGGAATCTCTTTGAGGTTTTAATTCTTCAACTAATTTCTCAAAAGGTATGTCTTGATGTTCATAGGCTTGTAAAGCAGTTTGTTTAACTTGATTGAGTAAGGTAGTAAAATTCTCTTCTGGGTTTACTTGGCTACGTAAAACTAAAGTATTCACAAAAAAGCCAATTAAATCTGCTATTTCTGGTTGATTTCTTCCTGCAATGGGTGAGCCAACTATAATATCTGTTTGATTGGTATAGCGATGCAATAGTACTTTAAATGCTGTCAGCAGCGTCATAAATAAAGTGCTTTCTTGCTGTTGACTAAGTTGTTTTAGTTGTGTGGCTAGTTCTGCATCTATTTCAAAGATTTCTCTTGCACCTTTGTAACTAATAACTTTAGGGCGAGGATAATCTGTAGGTAGTTGTAATCGGGGTAAATCTCCAGCTAGTTTGTTGCGCCAATAAGTAAATTGATATTTAATATTATCCTGTTGTAAGTATTGTCTTTGCCAATAAGCAAAATCTGCGTATTGAATGGGTAAGGGTCTAAGGGGTGGAGTGTCAGAATTACAATAGGCTGAATAAAGTGCAGATAACTCACGATAAAAAATATCTTTTGACCAACCATCGAAGGCAATATGATGGATATTAATCACTAACCAGTGCTGATGCTTATTAAGACGAATTAATTTAACTTTGAGTAAAGGTGTAAAGGTTATATCAAAAGTTTCTCTGGCTACTTCTTGAACAATTTGTTGTGCTTGAGTTTCCGCCTTGGCTTCTCCATAGTTGCTTAAATCAATGACAGGAATATCTATTTTTATATGAGGTGTAATTACCTGTTGGGTTTCTCCTTCTACTGCAATTAAACTGGTACGTAATACTTCATGACGTTGTAGAATCTGATTCAGACTGGCGTTTAGAGCAGTAATATTTAAAGCACCTAAGATCCTAAAAGCAAAAGGTATATTATAAGTACTCTTACCTGGTTCTAATTGTTCTAAAAACCAGAGCCTACTTTGGGCAAAAGAAAGAGGTAAGTTATCTTCTCTAGCTCTGGGTATAATCCCTTCAGAATTAGTTTTCTCTAATCTGGCTATTTCTTGGCTTAATTCTCTTATTGTGGGAAATTCAAAGATCTTGTTGAGAGATAGCTCTATTTTTAACTTTTGAGAAATCCGAGATACTAATTGTACAGCTAAGAGAGAATGCCCCCCTAGATTATTAAAGAAATTATCTTCTATGCTTATTCTGTCTAACTTTAAAACATTAGTCCAAATTTTAGCTAACTGAGTTTCTATTTCTGTACTAGGAGCAATGTAATTTTTATCAGTTTGTCTTACTGTGAAATCTGGATTAGGTAGATTACGCCGATCTATTTTTCCATTAGTAGTTAAAGGAAGAGTATCTAAAGAAATAAAAACAGAAGGGATAGCATATTCTGGAAGTCTGGAGCTTAAATAATTTCTAATCTCTTCAATTTCTACTTTATGAGCTTGATTAGGGACATAATAGGCGACTAAACGTAAATCACCTGGGTTGACTTCGGTACTGATAACAACTGTCTCTTTAATAAGAGAATAAGTTAGTAAAATTGCTTCAATTTCTCCTAATTCAACTCTAAAACCTCTAATTTTTACTTGATTATCAACTCTGCCTAAAAACTGAATATTGCCATCAGCTAAATATAAAGCTTTATCCCCTGTTTTATATAATATAGAGGAGGTGTTAAATGGATTGTTGATAAATTTTTCTCTAGTTAATTCTGGAGGATTGAGATAACCTCTAGATAATCCCTTTCCAGTAATATAAAGTTCCCCAGGAATACCCATAGGTAATAGTTGCAAATTGCGATCGAGAATGTAACACTCTAAATTAGCTAAAGGTTTACCAATTGGAATATCAATATCCGTAGCAGTATTAGTAGTAATTTTATAAGCTGTTGTGACTACTGTACTTTCTGTGGGACCATAGGTGTTAATTAATTCAGGATAGTCTCCTACATATTGTTGCCATAACGCTACTTTATAAGCTAAGGCTTTTTCTCCCCCAATAATGACTAAACGCAGAGATGGAGGTAATGATAGTTTATTTGTAGTTAAATCGTTGGTAAGTTGATGCCAATAAGCGGTGGGTAAATCTAAAACAGTAATATTCCAAGTTTGACACTGTTTTAAAAACTTAGCACTAGAACTTAGCATCTCTTCTGTTCTTAAGACTAAAGTAGCACCAACAGTTAGACAAGTGTAAATTTCTTCGATCGCTGTATCAAAACCAATGGAAGCAAATTGTAAGATAGTATCACTGTGAGTAATCTGATATTGTGCGATCGCAGCTTGAACAAAATTAACTAATGATTGATGTTCTATGGCTACTCCTTTAGGCTTTCCTGTCGAACCAGAAGTGTAAATTACATAAACTAAATTATTGGTTTTTACTTCACTTACTACATTTTCTTGACTATAAGTTGCTATTTGATGCCAATCTGTATCTAAACAAATAACCGATTGGCACTGGAATGAACTGTTATGTAAATGAAATTTTGTAATTAATATTTCTATTTGAGAATCTTTTAAAATATAATCTAAACGTTCTTGGGGATAATTAGGGTCTAAAGGGAGATACGCACCACCAGCTTTGAGAATTCCTAATAAACTAATAACCATTTCTAACGAACGTTCGATACAGATACCTACTAAAGTTTCTGGTTTTACTCCTAAAGATTGTAGGTAATGAGCGAATTGATTAGCACGATTATTTAACTCTCTGTAGGTTAATTTTTTATCCTTATAAACAACAGCTATAGCATCTGGAGTTTTTGCTACTTGTGCTTCAAATAATTGGTGGATACACTTATCTTGAGGGTAATCAGCTTTACTGTTATTCCAATCGATTAGTATTTGCTGTTTTTCTGCTTGAGTCAGTAATGGTAAATGCTGAATTTTACTGTCTGGCTGAGTAACAATTCCTTCTAATATAGTCTGGAAATGTCCAGCCATACGCTCGATAGTAATTGAGTTAAACAAATCACTATTATATTTAATAATACATAATAATTTATTGTTATTTTCTTCAATCTCTAATGCCAAGTCTAGCATTACAGAATCTAAATTACAGTAAAAATTTTTAATTTCTAAATCTGGGATGCTCAACGCTGCTTTAGGCATATTTCTCAGTTGAAACAATACCTGAAATACTGAATTAATATTGATATTACGTTGAATATTAAGAGTTTCAATTAATTTATCAAATGGAATATCTTTATTACTTTGTGCATCTAAAGTAATCTGACATATTTGTGCTAAAAATTGCTTAAACGTAAGATCGGGATTAATTTTAGTTCTAATAGCTAAAGTATTAATAAAAATACCGATTAAAAATTCTGTTTTAGCGCGATCGCGTCCTGCAATGGGAGAGCCTATGATAATATCTTGTTGGTTAGTATAGCGATATAGTAAGACCTTAAAAGCAGCGAGTAAGGTCATATATAAAGTAGTATTGTCTCTTAGGCTTAAAGCTTTTAAAGATTTAGTTATTTCTGGAGATAAATTAAGACAAACTCGACCGCCATTAAAGGTTTGTGTTCCTCCTCTAGGTCGATCTGTGGGTAAATCTAAGACGGGTAATTCTCCTTGTAGTTGTTGTTGCCAATAGGCTAATTGAGAATCAAATACACCATCTTTTAATTGTTTTTGTTGCCAAATAGCAAAGTCAGCATATTGAATTGATAACTCTGGTAGAGGCGATAATTTACCTGGAATAAAAGCAGCGTATAAAGAGTTTAATTCTGTTAAAAATACTTCTGCTGACCAACCATCAAAAATAATATGATGAAAATTAAGTAACAGTATATGTTCGTTTGATTTTAATTTTAAGATACTAGCTTGAATTAAAGGTAATTTGCTTAAATCAAAAGTATATTTTGCTGCTTTGATAGCTAATTCTGTAACTTTGTTTTCTTGTTCTGCATCAGATAAATTGGAAAGATTGATTACAGGTAAGTCTAAAGTTAGATTATTATGTATTTTTTGTTTTGGGATACCATTGTTGTCAGCAGGAAAACTGGTTCTTAAAATTTCATGACGACGTATAATTTCATTAATACTTTGCTGTAAGACTTGAAGCTCTAACTTGCCGATTAAACTTAAGTTAGTCGGACGATTATAAGCTGGATTTCCTGGATCAAACTTATCTAATAACCACATTCGCATTTGAGCAGAAGATAAGGGGATTTTACTCTGTCTATCTCTGTCAGGAATGATCTCGCGCTGAGAATTACTAATATTTCTTTGTTTGAGTTTTTGTTCTAAAAGTTTACGTTTAGCTGGAGGTAGTTTAGCAATTCTATCGTAGATATTTGTCATTTTATTGATTATTTATCGCTGCTCGAAAACTTTGTAATGGATTTAAGATTTAAAATAAGTAATACTTGAGGAAAAATATTAGTACTACCAATTAAAAACTTTATAGCCATCATCAATATCTACTAAAATTAAATGATTCGGTAGAATAGTTTTGACTCTTTGCACAAAGGCTACAATATCAGACCAAGCAATAAAACCAATATCGGGTAAACCATAGTAACTAGCAGCAAAGCTAAAACTACTAATAAAAATTCCGTCGTAATATTTACCTGCGATCGCAGCAAAAAAAACATCATATACTCCAATAAAAGGAATAATCTCTCTGTTAGCTAATTCCTGTTTTAAATTCATTGTTTATTTGATTACCTAAAATTGATAGACTTTGAGCAAAAATTAATATTTAAGCTCTATTATCTAAAAAAAAGCTAATATAGCTTAAATCTTCTCACTTAAAATTTCTGCTTCTGCATCACTTAAAGTTTCTAATTCTGCTAACATTTTTTCAACAGAATCAGATTCTAAATTTTGCGCTTGCGCTTCAGTAATTTTGATTGCCATACTTGCTAAAGTAGGTTGTTGAAAGAAAATCAAAAAAGATAATTCAACTCCCATATTTTCTCTAACGCGGTTGACAATTTGAGCAGCTAAAATCGAATCTCCTCCTAGTTGGAAAAAATTATCGTGAATTCCAATTCGCTCAATGTCTAAAACTGCTGCCCAAATGCTAGCTAAATCTGCTTCAATACCAGTACGACCCGCAACATATTCTGCTCTAGCTACATCGGGATTAGTGGCGGTTAAACCTAATTTATTGGCTAAACCAATGCGTTGTCTTTTGCCTGTTGCACCTTTGGGAATTTCCTCTAAAAATAAAATAACTCTGGGTACTTTGTAATCTGCTAATTTGGTAGCTGTAAATTCTTTAAGCTCTAATTCTGTAGCGGATTGATTGGCTTTTAATACAATAGCTGCTGCGACATCTTCTCCTAATAAGGTGTGAGGTGCAGCAAAAGTAACAACTTGCTCCACCGCAGGATGATCTAAGAGTACTTCATCGACTTCTCTCGGAGATATCTTTTCCCCTCCACGATTGATAATTTCTTTAATCCTACCCTTGAGATAAAGATAACCCTCTGTGTCTAAGCTGCCCAAATCGCCAGTGCGAAACCAACCCTTAGTAAAAGACTTAGCATTGGCTTCTGGATTATTTTCGTAACCTAGGGTGACATTTGCACCTTTGATTACTACTTCTCCCACAGTTTCCTTCGGCAAAATATTACCCCCCTCATCCATAATCGCCAACTCTAACCCTGCTGCAATTCCTACTGAACCTGGTTTACGAGTCTGGGGTGGTAAAGGATTGCTTGCCATTTGGTGCGAAGCTTCCGTCATCCCATAGGCTTCAATCACAGGTGCATTAAAAGTGGTTTCTAATTCTTTAATTATTTGGGGTGGCAAAGGTGCGGAAGAAGAGCGAATCAAACGTAAAGGATTATTAGCAATAATATGGCGATTTGCTTCCGCTCTGGCTAAAATACCCTGATGCATAGTGGGTACAGCGGAATACCAGGTGGGCTGACATTCCTTAATCCAGTTATAAAACTGCGGTGCATAAAATCCTGGCGTGCAAACTACACTAGCTCCTGCTGTCATAGAAGAGAGAAGTACCCCCATCAAACCATGAATATGAAACAATGGCATTACATTTAAACAGCGATCGCTATATTGTAAGTTTAGTGTAGTACGAATATTATTGGCAGAAGTCAATAAATTTTTTTGCGTTAACGGTACAATCTTGGGGCGAGAAGTAGTACCAGAAGTATGTAAAACCAAGGCAATATCATCACTTTGCGCCCAATCGATCTCTAGATCCGAATCTGTAGCAATATCTCCTAAACTAAAGATTCCTGCTGAAGCTGAAATATCGGGTTTTAGCTCAATTACGGGAATATTTTTACTAATGGCTACTTTTTTTGCTGCTTGTGCCACTCCTGACTGCACTATCAAAGCCTTGGCGTTTAAATCAGTCAAATAAAAATCGTATTCCGCCTCACGATAATTTGGATTCAACGGCGCACAAGTGGCACAACTAGAAATAGCTAAAAAACTCACCGCCATCTCTGCACCATTAGGAAGTGCAACAGCAACGCGCTCATTACGGTTAATACCTAAACTTCTTAATTGAAAAGCAATTTTTTGTGTAAATTTACTTAAGTTTTTATAAGTAAGAATTTGTCTTCCTGGTGCTAAAATTGCTGTGCTGTTAGGATATTTATGATTATTATCAGTAATAACACCTTTAATACTTTCAATAACTACTTGATTGGTCAAATTAGATTCAGGATTCATAATAATAAATTGGTCAATAACTCAAGTTTAAAGCTCTAGAAAATAATGTAAGATGCCTTTTTTAGAGGGAGATATTTAGCAAAAGACTATTTTTGACTACTGCTATCTCAAATTAATCAATATTATTCCCAATCTTAATTCTGACTTAGATGAAATGTCACTTAAATAGTTAAACTAATACCAATTATTCATGGAGAATTGGTATTAGTGGGTATCTGGGAATAATGATTCCCCCGAGAGCCTAGTTAGTAGGTGATGAGGTAATTTAGGAATGTTGTTGAATCTATTACACTATTTGGGAATTATAAGTACTGAAGCATATTATAAACTATTATTTTTAATCCGATGAATGATAGTATTACTAGCCCCAAAGAATTGCTAGAGGCTAAATCACAAGAAAGTTGGTCTGGTTGTTGTATTATTTTAGAGTTACAAAATATTTCTGCGGGATGGCAAGTATATTTACACGAAGGAAAATTGCAATATGCTACTAGCAATGTAGAGCAGAGATCGAGATTAAATTATTTATGGCAGCAGTTGTCTGTTAAATTTCCTTTATCAAACATCGAAAATGAAATTTCTGACTATAGACAAATATATCAGTGCTTTGTGGACAATAAAATATCTATTGCTGATGCACAACAAATTTTACTGAAACTTAGTCAGGAAGCTTTAACACAAGTTTTAAGTCTTGGTAAAACCCAAATTCGTTTATCAGATAGTAAATTACCTGGAAAGGTGATAACTTCTTTTTCTTGGCAAAGTCTGATCGATCAAAAACAGATAGAATCTTGGCAGAAAGTTAAGAGTTATCTTAAATCCCCATTGAGCAGTCTTTATCTACCGCAAGATAAAGCTTTTACTTTTTATAAGTATTGGAAAGATTTAATTAAGAATAATCCCCAATTTACTGAGATTATTAGTAACCAAAAAATGTCGGATTGGGTTAATCCGTTATTTAAAAAAGTTAGTTTATATGAGTTGGCTGATTTATTGGCTATATCTGCTTTAGACTTAGCAAAGTATCTCCAATTTTTTATTCAAGAAAATCTGATTGAAGTTTTACCTTTTGATGAAACAAAAATCTCATCTAGTCCACCGCAAGTAACTAGTCGTCCTGTCAAGACTAACCTAGCTAAGTCTGATAATGAATCAGTAGAACCTGCTTTACCAATTAAAAATGATGGCTCACAAGCGTCTCCTATAATTGCTTGCATTGATGACAGTAAAACTGTACAAAAACAAGTCACCATGATTTTACGGGCTAGTGGTTATGAGGTAATCAATATAACTGATGCTACTACGGCTTTAAGGACTTTATCTCGTCAACAACCTGAGCTAATTTTAATGGATATTAATATGCCTGAAATCAATGGGTATGATTTATGTAGTATGTTGAGGCGTTCCCAAAAATTTAAGAAAGTCCCCATTATTATGCTGACGGGAAGAGATGGCATCATAGATAAAATGCGAGCTAAAATTGTGGGGGCTAATAAGTATTTGACGAAACCTTTTGAACCACAAGGGTTATTAGATATGGTTAAAGAAGAAGTTAATACAGAAACTTCTTCTTAATTTGATTGGTAATAGTTATTTATAATAGTATTTCGGGAACTATAGAGATGAATAGTTTTTTTTATAATCATCATGAAAACTGTATTAATTATTGACGATATTAACTCAGAAAGACAGATGAGTTCTGCGTTGTTAACCCATGCAGGATTTAAGGTAGCAGGGACAGATAGTGCTGAAAGTGCTTGGGAATGGCTAAATAATAATAATCCACCTAATTTAATATTACTAGATATTATTATGCCAGGGGAAAGTGGATTAGACTTTTGTCGTAAAATTCGTTCTCGCGACGAATGGAAAGATATTCCAATTCTATTTTGTAGCTCTAAATCAGAAGAATTTGATCGTTTCTGGGCGTTGCGTCAAGGTGGTACAGAATATATAACTAAACCTTACTTACCCCAGAAGTTAATTGAGGTTGTTACTAAATACGCAGATTAGATAATTAAATTATCGCAATTCTTAGAGTCGTAAGGAACGAGGTATTAGGTAATTAGGAATTACTAACCTATCAAAAAATTAGCAATTATTATAGGTAAGAGGTTTTGTTTGATTTCAGTTTTTAGCTTGAATGACAAGTTGAGCAGAGTGCAGACTTTTACCTTTTAACTGATAAGTTCTTAGCAGGACTTAAACAACTATAAAACTCTTTCCGTCTTTAATATAGCCATCACTACCAATGAAAGAAACAAGTCTTTCAGCCATGGCGACCTGCTTTGATAGATGGTGTAAAAAGTTCGATGAAAACTTAAGGACTAAGGCGCAAAAAAGAGATTTTAGAAACTATTTGGCAGGATTATTGAGAGAAAGCGAGAGAAAAAACCTATATCAGATGGCTTGTGACTAGCGTAGGGGTAACTTACCACAAATTACATCATTTATTGACGGAGTCTAACTGGTCAGCAAATCAGATCAATGTACCCCGACTGGAAGTGATGATTGTAGAATGGCTCAATCATAATCGTGACGTATTTATAGCTTATAAAGCGAGTTTAGGCTTTATCCGAGGCTCGATTTTTTAAAAGTCCCGTTAGTTTCTAAAACCTTCTTCCTTACTCCTTCCAGGGTCGAGCATTTTGGGAATTGGTATAAAAAGTTTTAAAAGTCTGCATGTAATGTTAGTTAGGGTATGAATCAAGAGTATTTTAATGTTGGATTGTCTGAATCAATTTATTTAGGATTACCGCTAGATTCTATTGACAAATTGATTCATTTAGAGTCGGATAATATTTGTGTGATTCCTGGGGTTGCATCTTTTTGGGCTGGAGTTTTTAATTATCGAGGTTCTTTAGTTTGGATTCTTGATAGTCAGTTTTTAACAGTTGCATCTTTGGCAGAAACAATGCCGAAAAAGCAAACATTGCTAGTATTAAAACCTCAAATACAGGAGGGACAAAAAAAGCAAGTGGCTTTGATAGTAAAAAAATTAGCAGGAATCTTAACAATAGATAGAAAACAGTGTAAATCTTGGTCTGCAACTTCCGCTCTTTCTTCTTTGGGGGGAAAAATATGTCCTACTGTAGCTGAAGAAGAAAATAAACAAATTTATCTTCTTGATACCGATATTTTATTTGAGCAAATTTATCAAAATTCTTTATTGTCTGTTTAGAGTAATTATTTTTAGGATTAAATATTATGTCTGATAATGTATCACCATCTTCTAATAATGCTGCTGATAACAGTAGTGATTTAGTAAGTAAAGTTCTGGCTGCTAATAGTTTAGAACAACAAGGGAAAATCTCAGATGCGATCGCACTTTATCAAGAAATTGTCCAACTGGATTCAGGGGGTACTTATGGTAATACTGCCCAACAAGCTTTAGATAATTTAAGTAATTTATCCTCTGCTTCTAATACTGTTTCACCAGAGCCAAAACAACCTATTGATAGTAGCAACAGTAGTGATTTAGTAAGTAAAGTTCCGGCTGCTAATAGTTTAGAACAAGAAGGGAAAATCTCAGGAGCGATCGCACTTTATCAAGAAATTGTACAACTAGATCCAGGGGGTATTTATGGTAAGACTGCCCAACAAGCTTTAAATAATTTAAGTAATTTAGCCTCTGCTTCTGATACTGTTCAAACCAAAACTATCAAAAAATATCGCGGACAAATTATTGGAGATCATGGAACAAAAGGGAACAATAAGTCAGGAATACTGAGCTTGTTCTATGATTTACCAATTCGCCGTAAACAGTTTACTACAGTTGTGGCGACTCAGTTATTTTCTGTATTAGGAGTTGTAGGAGCAGGAGCTTTCCTAATTGTTAATACAGGTAGAGAACAATTAGTACAACAAGCAAAATTAGAATTAGAAGTTGCTCAAATAAACTACAACCTTAAAATCAACCAAATGGGATTTGGTTTTCAAGGACAAGCAGATAACGCAACTTTGATTGAAGCAGCTAAAACCAGAAAATATAGTCCTGCTGCTAAAGCTGTTTTGATTAATGAAACTTGGAAACGGAAAATTGAATTTGCTACTTTAGTTGATACCAATGCTCGTATTATTGTTAACTCCAACATTGATCGTTATGGAGATGAGTTTAATCCTGAAGGTTTGGTGACAAAAGCTATAGCTAACGATACTCAAATTAAGACTTCTGAATTTATATCTTACGAAGAATTAGTAAAAGAAAGTCCTCGCTTTGCCAAACTGATCCTAGACCTTAAACAAGTCAGAGCAGAGGAGCTACCCTATCTGCTAATTCGCTACACCATTACTCCTATGAAAAATGCAGGGGGTGGAAGAATTGGGGCTTTAATTTCGGCGGATATAGTCAAAGCAGCTATTTTTGAAAATACCAATGCTACTTTTGATGGTGGTTTTAGTGGAGTTTATAAGGTTTATCCTGATGGGCAAATCACACGGGGTATTACTAACCTCCAATTAGCAAATGGCACAATTAAATCTCAGGTCAATGTCTCAAATTTAGCTTTAGTCAAAGAGGCAGTACAAGCCAAAGGAGAAATTGTTACAGGAACAGACACAATTGAAGGAAAAACTTACACTGTAGCTGCTAAAGCCATAACTAATTATGCAGGAGAACCAATTGCTGTTTTACTTAGAGGAACACCTCAAGCTTCTTTAAATATTCTTCTTCTCAATAGTTTGTCTATCCAAGGATTAGTATTGGTGGTTGTGGTATTCATTAGTGCTAGTATTGCTACTTATCTGGGTAAAGCGATCACAGATCCTATAGAAGAATTACAAGCTACGACTCGGAAATTTACTTCAGGTGATAGATTCGTGCGAGCGGAAGTCATGGGAAAAGACGAACTAGGAGAACTCAGTGCTATTTTTAATGAAATGGTGCATAGTATCAAGGCTTCAGAAGAGAAACTCCTAGCTATTTCCCAAACTCAAGAAGCAGAAGCGAAAGCACAAAAGCAAGCCAGAGAAACATTACAACAAGAAGTAATTGAACTGTTGTTGGATATTGAAGGAGCGAGAAAAGGAGACTTAACCGTAGAAGCGAAACTTACAGAAGGTCCTGTAGGCTCTATTGCTGATGCGTTTAACTCTACCATTCGTAACCTCAAACAACTAGTATTAAGAGTTCAAGCAGTTGCTAGCGAGGTTGATTATTTATCTCAAAACAGTGAAAGCTCTGTAAGTCTTTTATCAGAAGCAGCTTTGAGTCAAGCGGATGAAATTAATTTGACATTAAATAATATTGTCGAAATCAATAACTCGATTCAAAGTGTAGCAAGTTCGACTCAAGAAGCAGCAAAAGTCGCCAGATTAGCGAAGAATAAAGCGAAAAAAGGCGATGCGACTATGGTTCAAACAGTAGAAAGTATTGACAAAATTCGTTCTACTGTCGCCGATACCAGTAAGAAAGTAAAACAGTTAGCAGAATCTTCCCAAGAAATTTCGCAGATTGTGGAAATTATCGGCGAAATATCGGAAAAAACTAACTTGCTGGCTTTTAATGCTTCCATTGAGGCTTCTCGCGCTGGAGAACACGGCGAAGGTTTCCGTATCGTTGCAGAAGAGGTTAGAAGACTAGCGGATCAGGTGACAGATGCAACCAAAAATATTCAACAGTTGGTAAGCAATATCCAAACAGAAACTTCTCAGGTATTAGAAGCAATGGAAGTAGGTACATCAGAAGTGGTAACAGGAACAGAGTTAATTCGCAAAACTCAGCTTACTTTACAAAGTTTGGCTAAAACTAGTGAGCAAATTGACCAATATCTCCAGTCTATTGCTACTAACACCACCGAACAAACCCAGTCATCAGAAGCCATTAACCTCAAAATTATTGATGTGGCTAACATTGCTCAAACTACTTCTCAAGAAGCACAGGATGTAGTGCAATCTCTCCAGTCTTTGGTAAAAGAAGCCCAAACCCTGCAATCTTCTGTATCAGAGTTCCGTGTTAAATCTTAATCAATTGGGTGGGCAGTGCATCGCCCTACTAACCATTAACTTGGTGCCAGATCAACCATTAACCATCAACCATCGCGAAGCGACTACCGAAGGTCTCAACCATCAGCAATTAGCAATTAACCAATAACATGAGTTTTCAATTAGACCCCAATATTCTTGCTGCTATTACCGAGGAAGCTCGTCAGTGTTTTTTGGATGAGGATGCTCCTCAATATCTCCAAGCTTTGCAACTTGGAGTCCAACAAAACCCACAAAATTTAGATTTTATTCCTATGTTACAGGCTGCTCATTCTATTAAAGGAGGTGCAGGTTTAGCTGGGCTATCTAGTTTACAAGAGTTGGCGCACAAACTGGAAGATGTAATGGAGGCGATACAGAAAGATCGCATTAAAGATGTGGAAGTTGCTTGGGAATTAGTCGCTAAATCTATTGATGAAGTGGCTTTTATTTTGAGCCAAGCTAGAACTACTCCTGATATAGAAGTCGATAATAATCTGATTACTGCTTTAGAAAGTTTAGTAAAGGGAGAGGATAACTCACAACCAGAAATAGCAAGTAATAATAGTGTTTCAGGAAATAATCTAGTAGTTAAGGCTTTAACTGAAGATTTGGAACAGCAGTTATTAGAAATAGAAGAGTTAACAGCAGATTTACCACCAGAAATTTTACAACAGGGTATCAGCAATTTTTATGATGAGTGTATGTTTCTCGGAGAAACTCTAGATTTACCTTGGTTGGTAGAAAAAGCGACATCTCTAGGAGAAGTATTACAAGTATTTCCTCCCGATCAAACTTTATTAATGGCTCAAGAGCTAATCTCAGAGTTGCGCTCTCAAAGAGATGATTATTTAACTGAAATGGGCTTGGTTCAACCCATACAAGATATGGAAGATACTACAGTAATTCCCGAACCAATTGAAGATACTATAATATTACAAGCTTCCACTATAGTAACCCAAAAAAATACTTCCCAAGCTCAACTGCGTATTCCTCTACAAAGAGTCGAGACAATGACTAACGATGTGGAAGAATTAATCTTAATTCAGTCGAGATTAAATTTGGGACAAAAACAACTCCAACAGTCTCAAAACCACCTACTTAAATTAAATCGTCAATTTGAACCTATTAGAGAACAAGTACAAGTTTTTTATAATCAATTAGCCATAGGTCAAAGAAGTAGTAATAACAATTCATCTGTAGCTCTTACTTCTGATGAAGATGATTTTGATGCCTTAGAATTAGACCGCTATACAGAGCTTCATACTACTTTGCAGTCTTTTCAAGAACTAATGGTGCAAATTCAAGAAACTAGAAATGATATTGCTTTAATTAATCGTAATTTAGCAGAAAACCTCGAACAAGTACGACGGAATGTCGATGGACTTTATAAGAATCTGACTGATTCTCGTCTGGTACCATTTTTGGTATTAGCCAAAAGATTTATTCCTCAAATTCAATCCCTTAATATAAGATATGATAAGTCAGTTAACCTGGAAATTGTTGGGGAAAATACTTTAGTTGACCAAGTTTTATTAGAGCAATTACAAACACCTCTAACTCACCTAATTAATAATGCTTTTGACCACGGTATTGAATCTATCCCAGAGCGTTTAGCACTTGAGAAATCCACTATAGCAACTATTACATTAGAAGCTACTGTACAGAATAGTGAACTAGTAATTGTTATACAAGATGATGGTCGAGGTATCGATCTGAATAAGGTTTATCAAAAAGCATTAGCCAAAAAAATTATTGCTTCAGATTGGGCTTTTGAAGAATTTGATTCTCAAGAAATTTTGGATTGGATTTTTCTCCCAGAATTTTCTACTGCTGATCGAGTAAGCAATATATCAGGGCGCGGTATGGGAATGGATATTGTACGGAGTCAAATTCGGAAATTGCGAGGAAGTATTAACGTTGATACTAAATTGGATCAGGGGACAACATTTACTTTGCGATTACCTGTTAACTTAAGTTTGACTTCTCTATTATTGGTACAGTTGCAAAATCGCATTATCGCTATACCTACTAGAAGCATCCAAGATAACTTACTATATCGAGAATTAGATTTTGTCAATGGGGAAAAGTCTCTGATCCGATGGCAAAATCAGCAAGTAAGTTTAATTCCATTGTCTCAGTTATTACCCTGTCCCAGACAGCCATTCCAACTAACTCAACCGAAAGTAGTTATTATCTTAGAACAAGGTTCAAAATTAATTGGGAGATCGGCAAGGAAAAGGCGGTTTGCGATCGCTGTAGATAGCTTAATTGCAGAAGAAGAGTTAATTGTTAAACCTTTTGATGATACGATTCCCATTCCTCCCTATCTAGCAGGATGTACTATTTTGGGTACTGGGGAAATTGTCCCCGTGCTATTACCCCAAGGCTTTAATCTATCCTCTATTAAAACTGACAAAAACATCACACCACCTTCTGTAACTACTGCTAGCACTATATCCACTGTATTAATTGCGGAAGACTCGGTAGCGACTCGTAAAATGCTCGAAAAAATCTTGGTTTCTGTGGGTTTAAAAGTAATTGTCTGTCGTGATGGACAAGAAGCCCTAGAACAATTCCAAGTTAATTATTCTCAGATCAATTTAGTTATATCTGATCTGGAAATGCCTCGCCTCAATGGATTTGAACTCTTAGAAAAAATTAAACAGCATCCTGTAGGACAAAATATACCTGTAGTAATGGCAACTTCGAGAACAGGCGCTCGTCACAGAAAGCAAGCTATGGAATTAGGTGCCACAGGCTATCTGGGAAAACCCGTCAATCCTCAAAAATTACTCGCTACTATTCAATCACTCAGCTAACAGCTAATAGCTCTCTACTATAATTAGGGAAGAATAGATATTAGTTAAATCATTATAATTTCGGCAAAACAATGGAAAAATTTGGATTTCTAAGCAAAGTAGCTAGCGGGACTATGGCACTTGTGTTAGGAGTCTTATTAACTTTTGGTGGTTTGAGGGGGATGTCTTCTTCAGCAAATGCTCTGACTCCATCCTCAGTACAAGATAACCATAATACTATCGCGCTTCAAACAGAAATTGTAGCCCCCAGTAGCTTTGTGGCAAAAGCAATCGATCGCACTGGTGCAGCAGTAGTAAGAATTGATACAGAAAAGACTGTTGCCCGTCGAGCAGATCCATTTTTTGATGACCCTTTTTTTAACGAGTTTTTTGGCGATCGCTATAGCAGTCAAATTCCTAGAGAAAGACAAATTAGGGGTCAAGGCTCAGGATTTATTACTGATAAAAACGGTATAATTCTCACTAATGCTCACGTAGTAAGTGGTGCAGACAGAGTTACTGTCACCCTCAAAGATGGACGAGAGTTTGATGGGATGGTTCAAGGGACAGATGAAGTAACCGATCTCGCAGTAGTTAAAATCAATCCAGGGGGAGCAGATTTACCTACTGCAACATTGGGTGATTCTGACCAAGTACAAGTAGGAGATTGGGCGATCGCAGTAGGCAATCCTGTAGGACTCAACAATACTGTTACTCTAGGTATTATCAGTACTTTATCTCGCTCCTCTGCACAAGTAGGCATTCCTGACAAAAGAATTGACTTCTTACAAACTGATGCTGCTATTAACCCTGGTAACTCTGGGGGACCCCTTCTAGATCAACAAGGTAATGTAATTGGGATTAATACCGCAATTCGGGCGGATGCTACAGGGATTGGTTTTGCAATTCCCATTAATAAAGCCAAATCTCTCAAAGATACTTTGGCTAGAGGACAAATAGTCCCCCATCCCTATGTAGGAGTGCAGATGATTTCTCTGACTCCTGAGTTAGCTAAACAAAACAACAACGACCCCAACTCTGCTTTCTTTATCCCCGAAACAGAAGGGGTGCTAGTAATGCGGATTATACCTGGTACTCCAGCAGAAAAAGCAGGAATTCGCAGAGGAGACGTGATTGTATCTATTGACAGCACACAGATTACCGATGCTGGTCAGCTACAGTCCATAGTAGAAAATAGCGGTTTGGATGCTAATCTGAAATTTAAAATTCTGAGGGGCGATCGCACTTTATTATTTAATGTGATAACCGCTCAACTGGAAAATATGTCCTAATAACTGGCTTTGGGGTTTGGCAATGCTAAACCCCAACATTATTAACTATTTCATAATTTAGCAGTCCCCAATAAATGTTATGATAGCCATCGCCACCAAAGTAAACTCAGTTGTATGCAGGACATTAACGATCTAAGTTCCAAATTAAGATCGGAATCGGAAAAAAACCAAATCAAGCTTATTCCCAAGATCGTCGAAATCGGGG
>JAAUYD010194109.1_pt1 | contig 22729 bp, 19 predicted proteins | sample 7278101 | NCBI WGS metagenome assembly JAAUYD01 (sample SAMN14350128, study PRJNA611818) | marine sediment metagenome | isolation source: surface marine sediment (0.6m) | place: French Polynesia: Moorea | collected 2018-08
AAAGGAGAATTCAGGCTATTCGAAGACAGGGCACAAACATAAGCATAAAAAGGGCGGACCTCCAGCCCATGCTCCTGCCCATGGCTATAGGGCCAAACATAAGTATCGCTATTATCCCGATGCCTCGGTCTACCACGACACCGAACGAGGACTTTACTTCTATATCAAAGGCGGCAATTGGGAAGTCGGTGCCTCATTGCCGAACCACTTCCAGATGGGATTGGGTGAATCTGTCAGCCTGGAGTTGGAAACCGATAAGCCGTATACATACCATGCTGACCATGCAAAACAGTACCCGCCCGGGAAAATGAATAAAAGCAAACTTAAAAAAGGAAAGAACAAAAAAAATAAAAAACACAAATGGGGGTAAAGGGGTTGTTGAAAAATACTTTTTTGATTACCTATAATTGGCAAAATTTTATTAATATTGACACGTTAGTCAAACGGCTGGGAGGCAGAACATGATTAAATTTCAAAAATTTGCTTTGAGTAGTATGATTTTAGTTGCCTTTGCATTTTCTTTAATTGGTTGCTCCGGTGGCGGCGGTGGCGGCAATTCCAGTGGCGCGACCAACGGGCTTACCTATTCCGGGGTCACGGCCCCGGCGCAGCTTGACGAATCCAACGCGGAGGAAATCTCCGGAGGAGCCTTTGCAACCGGATTGATTGGCGACGGTATGGTGGGATTAAGTGTCGATCAACAAATCGAGTCTTATCATATTCGGAACTTTCGTTCCGTGAACATACCGTTAATTTTAAGCGATTCCCTTGATTTGGTTGATTTTTCTGCTTCTTCTGCTGGAGGTCTCCAGGCAGCTGTCCAAAATCAAAGTGATGTCATCGACGGGAGCTGTGGCGGCACGATGTCCTATTCCATAACCGTCAATGACGAGCAAGGTACATTTAACGGGAGCTTTACATTTTCCGATTATTGCAATGACGGCACCATTATTAACGGCGCTGCCGGATTCAACGGCAGAATGGATGTGAACAGCGGAAACTTTATCGAAGCAACCTTTACCTTTGACAGGTTGTCCGGTGGAGAACTCCTGTTGGATGGCGAAATGCAGATCGATTTTGCAGCAACTCGAAATATCATTACTTTGAATGCCTATGGTCAAGATCCCATTTCCGGTGCTGTATTTTGGATTAACAATTACAGTATTACGATTGATGAATTTACTGGTTTTGTTGAGATTGATATGAACGGTACATTTTACCATCCGGATTTCGGCTCTGTCGTGCTTTCCACGCCCGTATCCCTGGTATTGCATGATGGCGATGAATGGCCCGAATCCGGAACAATTGTTGTAACCGGGGCCAATGACTCTAAAGCCAGAATAATTGTAATTGATCATTTGACCTGTAGGGTGGAAGTCGATGGTGATGGCGATGGTGTTTATGAGTGGAATTCAGGAACCATGAATTGGGAGGACCTATAATAACCTTTTAGGCCCATATTTGTCTTCACCTGACTTTTCCCGAAAATTATAGTTAAGCAGGGCTGATTTGCCCTGCTTTTTTTATTCAGCCGTCCTGCCTAATTTTGTGGCCTCAAATCCCCGTTGCCACTAAAGAATTTCCCCAAACAGCCGATTATAAATCTGATACACGGCGTATTCGTTCAAATCTTCACTTACAGAGCATAATCATTTGAAGTTATTCCAAATTAAATCAATAAAAGACCTGAAAATCTCCATTGCAGGATTTACCCTGATCGAGATGATGATCGCCATCTCCATCGTGGGTATCCTGACCTCCATTGGCGTACCCAATTATGTAAAATACAAAGAAAAAGCCCGGATTCAGCTAGCTATCACAGACATGAAGTTCACTGAAAAAGAAATTATGACCTATGTAGTGGAAAACGGCGAGCTGCCTGACAGTCTTGGTGATATTGGACGCGACAAGATTTTGGATCCCTGGGGCAGGCCATACGAATACCTGAGAATTCAAGGAAGCGATGATGGCAAGGACGATAAAGGGAAAAAAGATGATAAAAGCAAGAAAGGCAAACCCAGAAAAGATCACTCCTTGCACCCGATTAATACTGATTTTGATTTATACAGTGTAGGCAAAGATGGCAAGAGCAACGCTCCACTGACGTCAAAAAATAGCCAAGATGACATTATACGAGCCAACAACGGCGGATTTTTTGGACTGGTTTCCAACTATTGAGATTTTCGCAGCATGATATTTAATCACCAGATTTTCACCAGTAAACTTGCACAAAGGATATTTTTACTTTTTTTCCTGTGTGCCTTGATACCGGTCTGCGGATTGGCTGCCATTGCTTATCAGCATGTCAATCGACAGCTTGACGAGCAATTCCACGCCCGCTTAAAACGATCGGTTAAATCGTACAGCCTTTTTCTGTACGAGCGGTTTTTGATTCTGGAAACCGAAATGATGCTCACCGCGACCTTTTTGGGCAGTTCTAATACCACCTCCTCTGGGTACATGGAAAGCCACTTTCGGAAGCGACTGCAGGACCGATTCACGGCAATGAATTTGGTTAACCAAAGAAACGGCACTAAGGTTCTCTTCGGTCGGAGTGTACCCATCGATTCCTTGAGCAAAAAGGAGCTAGACCATCTGGCAGCGGGAAACAGTGTGGTCAAAAATGTACCTCGATCGGGGGGCAACCACTACTTTGTCATGATCTTGCAGGTAAATCCAGACAAGCCCGGAGCCGGCTTTCTGGTGGCGGCTATCAACCCGGATTATATGTTGGCTTTAAACCAGGAATATCATCTGCCACGCAATACGGATCTCTTGGTAAGAGATGAATCCCACACCATTCTTTTCAGCTCATGGGGATTAGACGTATCCCTGCCGCCAACTTTCTTTCGGAACACTGTCGGTCGAAATTCGGGCAATTTCGAATTCGAATGGGCAGATAATACTTATCTGGCCTGTTATCGCTGGATATTTATGGAGCCAAAATTCCTAATATCAGGTTTCAATATCACTTTTATTCAATCTGAAACAGATGCTTTTTTTCATCTGGTTGAATTTAATAAGATTTTTCCTCAAATTCTCATACTTTCTCTACTGGTAGTTCTATTATTCAGTTTCTATTTTATCCGCAGAAGCCTGGAGCCTTTAAAGATACTGAAGGATGGAACCCATCAAATCGCGGCCAAAAACTTTAATCACCGGGTTGAAATAGCCAGCCGGGACGAGTTTGAAGAGCTTGGGCAGGCATTCAATCTGATGTCCGTTCAGTTGCATGACCAGTTTTACACAATAGAGACCAGTGCGCAGATTACCCGCTCCGTCTTGTCTTCGCTAGATACCCAAAGAATTCTGAATACGGTTATTTCTCGTATGATGGATTGTTTCTCCTGCGAGGCAGCCGCTATTGGCCTTACGCAAAGTCGGCGGGTCGGGGAAATAGACTGCTACCTTCCAGACAAACAGGTGGAAAAGAGTTTTCAGGTGGTCAGAAGCAGGCTCTCTCCAACCGATATGAAAAAATTAAATGAGGCTGCTGAATTTTTAATAGTCAAGCAGGATCGACATCTACCCGATTATTTGACGATATTCGAACGAGATGAAATCAATATTTATCTGGTCCTACCTATTTTTCTGGAAGCGGGTTTAGCGGCGATATTAATGATGGCCTATCGCCACGCCGGGGCATTGAATGAGGATTGTTTCAGGGGGCGTCAAATGGCGGATCAAGTGGCAGTGGCTTTGAACAATTCCCGGTTAATGGAAAGATTGGATAGGCTGAACTGGGGTGCCTTAAAGGCCTTGGCCAGAGCGGTCGATGCCAAGTCCTCATGGACCGCTGGGCATTCAGAGCGTGTCACCCAGCTTACTCTAAACCTGGCGGATTTGCTGATCAACGATCCGAAGGAGCGGGAAAACCTGCATCGGGCAGCACTACTGCATGATATTGGAAAGCTAGGCATTAAGGCGGCTATTATCGACAAGCCTGGCGCCCTTAGCGATGAGGAATACAAAAAGATAAAATCTCATCCTGAAATTGGCGCGCGAATCCTCGAGCCCATTGAAGAGTATAAACCGTTAATCCCGATAGTTCTACAGCATCATGAGCGCTTTGACGGTGGGGGCTACCCCAATGGACTATCCGGCGATGAGATCCACCTTGGGGCCCGCATCCTAGCAGTAGCAGATGTTTTTGACTCTCTGATTTCAGATCGTCCCTATCGGGAGGGAATACCTTTTGAACGGGTGATCGAGATCATGCGCGAGGAAAGCGGGCGGCAGTTTGATCCCCAAGTTGTGGATGCGCTGTTAAACACTATTTACAGGAGAGCGCCGAAGGCCGCTTGAGGTCTTAGATTAGAGACATTAAATATCTGATTAAATTTGTATAAAAATTTTAAAACTTCAAACAATACTCAATAACAGCAGATTTAGATACTTTGTAAGAGCGTAGGTTCACAACAATTGCGAAAACAAATAAATGGTGGAACTGGTAAACAGTGAAGGGTAAAGCAAAAATAAAAACAGTTGGACAAAGTTCTTTGGCAAGACGGGTCGTTTTCCTGATTGTCATCCTGCTGGCAGCAATAAAGTCGAGTTGCTTCTATGCTCCGGTAGTCATTCCCCCAGAATTGACCGGAACATATAGAACAACCCATCGAGATTATGAAGATCAATTTTTCGAGCTTGGTTCCAGAATTGTCACAATGGGTTTCAGCGGGAGTCTCTATAAATTTTATAGTGTCAAAAAGATTCAGAAAGAAATTATAGACAATAGAACCCTTTACACAATCTTATGCGCCAATGAAGACAGCGAGGAAGAGTTTAATTTTGCTTTTTTTGTTGATTTTGCTGGTGAAGTCATCATTCACTTTAAAAATAAACCCAAAGTTGCCTGGAAAAAGCATTTAGCAGGGGTATATTACAATGATAATTTTTTTAGACAAATTCGGCACTAGTATGTGACCGACTGTCCTAATTTACCGGGATAAAGAAAATGAAGCCAAAACAGAATCGTCGACAACTCAGGAACTTTTTTATCACCAAGCACTTACAGCGACCGATGATCATTGCCCACTTAGCCTATATTACTTATGTGGCCATCACCATCATCGCAACCGTGCTATCCCCATTTTACTCCGATATTTTTCAAACAAACGACCTCGTGGTAAAGCATTTTTCCGCCAAACTGTTTATTGTGCTGTTGGAGAGGTTATCGATTGCCAGCCTTTTTATTCTGGTCATATCATTATTTTATTATGTCATTTTTACCCATAAGTTTTGCGGTCCTTTGGTTAACATCGGACATACAATTGAGAAGCTTTCTGAAAAAGATTTTACCCGAAAGGTTTTTTTAAGAAAAGGTGATTTTTTGAAAAAAGAAGCAGAACAAATTAATGCAATGATGAAGACACTGTCGGATTCGATAGCGATCATAAAACAGGAAAATCTTTTGCTTATAGAGGACCTTGAAGTCAGCATGCAGTCAAATGGCAAACAAACCAAAATTGATGAAAACTTAAGAGGCTTTCAGGAAAGAGCCTACCGCTGTCAGCGGCAGCTCGATAATTTTCAATTAATTGGCGATAAATCTGATGAAACCGGCAGTGATGGTCGACCACAGCCTGCGAGTGAGAACCATCCTTCAGCGGAGAAATGCTGAGGGGGGCTATTGCCAATGCTATGATTTGGAAGTTTAATTTTGGATAAGCATATACTTCATTTCATACAAGTGAGATTATTAATATGTCAGAAAATTTGAAATCCAAAATTTTAATTGTAGAAGACGATGAAGCGATACGCGAATTAATCCACGTTTTTCTTGAAAAATCGGGATTTGAGGCCTTTACGGCCATTACCGCCGAAGCGGCCGTTGAGATTCTGGAAAAGAAAAATGTCGGAATTGTCCTCACTGATATTAATTTGCCAGGCATGAACGGTTTGGAATTAACCAAAATAGTAAAACAGGACTATGATGCCGACGTTATCATTATGACTGGCTTTTCTTTGGAGTATTCCATAGAAGAAGCCATGGCCCGGGGGGCCAGTGACTTGATCATCAAGCCAATTCGGTTGGAAGACCTCTTGCTCAGAATCAACGTCGTACTGAAAAATCGATCGGAAAAGCAGGAAAATTGCCGCAAAATGGCCGAGTTGACCAACCTGACCACTCGAGACGATTTGACAGGCCTTTTTAATTCGAGACAATTTTATCGACATATCGCCCAGGAAGTTGACCGATCAAATCGCTATTTCCGCCCCCTTTCATTAATACTTATGGATATCGACAACTTTAAAACCCTGAACGACACCTATGGCCATCTTTTCGGGGATAAGATTCTATCGGCCATCGGAGATATTATAAAATTAGCGATTCGAATTCAGGATACTGCCTACAGATATGCGGGTGACGAATTTACGATAATTTTGCCTGAAACAGAACTGGAAATGGCAATTTCAGTCGCTGAGAGGGTCCGACAGGCGATTGAAAATGATACCAAGGCTTTCTTGGATCCAAGGCCCATGGGGGTCACTGTGAGCATCGGGGTGGTTGAGTATCTGACAGATGAACCCATAAAATCTTTCGTTCATCGAGCTGATAGTGCCATGTACACATCTAAAAAGAAGGGTAGGAACTATATATCCTTTGAGCCAGCTCTGCCACAGACAGAAAACTGATCTTTTTTAGATCTAAATCACCCTTTCCACAAGGGTGGACCGAGTTTTTGGGAATTAAACTCATCATATCCGACAGACTCGGTTGTACTTTAAGATTAAAGTCTGCGAATTTTGACAACAATTATGACATTTTAGGGCAGGTAATTGAAGGAAGGCATTTCGCTGTTTGCAAGTAACATCTTGTAACTATAGTAAAACGAAATGCTTTAATTAAGAGGTACGGTTATTGCAAGATCTATTATTTATAATATGATGCCAATGCCTGACCCTCTATGACTAGTCTTGTGCGTCACTGAAATAATTTCGGGAAATAGCCAACCTACCATCAGGTAGTGACCAAGGGCCATGGATTTCATAAAGACTGCCGGATAGCCTTGAAAATGACATGGCTAAACCGGTTTTTGTTCTTAAGCAGATATTCGAATTAAAAATTTCGGTAGTTTGAGAAATCCCAGTGGATCTGATATCAACCGAACCGATAATGAGCTGATAAGCCGACACCGTCTGAGATAAAGGGATAGACAAAATGAGTTCTCTGCCTGAAAAATCAAACGTCTTTATCAGCGGATTTATGCTTGCCAATTTTTTGCAGCTAGTTAATTTGGAGCAGAAAACCTGTACACTAAAGGTGAGTTCAAAGGATAAAATCGGATACCTTTACTTCAACAACGGCGAGCTGATAAACGCCGAAGCCGATGGCATGGATGGTGAAAAGGCTGCAACCTGGATTATTTCATGGCAGAATGTCCAGGCGGAAGTAGAAAATAGCTGTAAAACGGAAAGGAAAATATACACTCCTCTAATGCATATTTTGCTTAACTCGACTCATCATGCCGATGAAAAAGGTTCCCACCACGATCACTCGGATCTCCTGGAAGAAGCCATACAACAAGCAGAAGGGCATCATCTGAAAAAGGCAAAATTACTACTGAGCAAAATACTAAAACAAGACAACCGGAAACACAAAGCCTGGTTGTGGTTTTCACGAATTACGGCGAGTATCAGGGCTGTTGAAGGATCACTAAACAACGCTCTTAAAATTGCACCGGATGATCCGGAAGTTATCAAAGAAGTCCAAAAATTTCATCAAGTCAAAAGCCGATTGCAAGAAGAACCATTTCCGCGATGTCCGTTTTGCTGGGCACCCGTGGAAAGTAAAGTCATTACCTGTCCGGTTTGCAAATTTCATTTGATGATCCATGACCAATTTTTTAAGACGGAGCACAATGGTAGTGAAGACATCCAGCAAGAGGCCATTAATAGATATACCCGAGTCATAGAACGAGAAAACAATTCCCAGTCACACTATTGGCTGGGTATGGTTTACCTGAACATAGATAATTTCGAGGATGCCCTGAACCATCTCGACTTTGCCTCTAAACTAGCTCCTGGAGTGGAATTTTATTCTAAACAGTTGAATGCATTGGTGAAATACATGGCTTCTAGTGGGGCTGTTTTGTATAGAGAATTGAAATCCGCCGGCAACGATACTGAATCCGCTTGCATGCCATTGCTGGAAGAGATCAGAAAAAAAATCTTAGTTGTGGAAGACAGCGCAACAATACGCAAGGTCATATCAATTACCTTAAGCCAAAAGGGATATGACATCGTCGAGGCGGGCGATGGACTCGAAGCTTTGAGTAGGTTAAATGAGATCAAACCGGACCTTGTGTTGCTAGATATTATTTTGCCCAAAATGGACGGTTATCAAATACTCTCCATAATCAAGGAAAATTCCGAGTTTAAACATATTCCGGTCATCATGTTGACCAGCAAAGATGGCATTATCAATAAAGTGAAGGGAAAAGTTGCTGGAACTTCGGCCTATCTAACCAAACCTTTTGACCCAAATCAGCTGGTCGCAACAATTGAGCGGTTTATATAAAATCTAAAGGGAACCTATTTACTATGGAATCCATCAATAAGTCCAAAATGGAAGCCCCCCAGTTAAGGAGCGCGGGCGAGGGCCAAAATATTCTACCATTAGGTGAACTCATCACAGATATTGACAATGAAATAGCGCTGCCCATCGATCCTTTAACAGTCGAAGAAGAGATTTCCCCTGGTTCAAACGGTCTAGCCACCACTATGCGAGATCAATATATTATACTGGCCCTGGAGAAAACACTTTTTGCGTTTCCGCTTTCCAGCGCTCTTGAGATTGGGCAGCGCCCGGACATCACGCCCTTACCCAATCTACCGAATTGGATTTTGGGAATCAGCAATATCCGCGGCCAGATAATCTCCTTCATAAACTTGAAAGCATTTTTTGGGATCCCTTCGACAAGAAAAAAATCAGATCGTCGTTTTCTCATTATACAGAATCGGGATATAAAAATTGGAATTATTATCGATAGAATTATGGGCATTTTTTCTTTGAACCAAATAGATACTAATCTGCAAAACAGCCCCTACAGCGAAGGAAAAATAGCAGAATATATTTTAGGTGTGGCCATTTCGGAAGATTCCCTAACCAATATTATCGATGTTGATAAACTGCTATCATGTGAACGCATGATGGAGTTCAAATAAATGGAATAAGCGACCCATTAAATTGAAAATCCCGTACGTATCAAAAAGGAAGCAGTTAAAAAATTTAGAGCTTTAATAAACAAATCTCAACTATTGGATGAAGTCAAGCGATTCAGGTCGCCTTTTAAGGAGGCAGGTTATGTCCGTGCCGCCCAAAATTGATATGATCAAAGATTTTATCGAGGAAGTGGAAGGTTACATCCCTACTTTAATCACTGGATTGGAATCTCTAAAAGTGGAGGGCGAAAAAAAAGAGGCACTTGAAGAGAGCCATCGACTGGTACACACCATAAAAGGGGCGTCTTCCTTAGTTGGGCTGAATGGATTAAGCCTTATCGCAGCCCAGATGGAAGCATATCTTGAAGAAATTATTTCAGGAAACCATGAATTTAGCGATGAAGGCTTCTATACCATGGCAGAAACTGTTGAACTATTTAAAGAGTATTGCACCCGTTACCTGAAAGGAGGGGCGCCGTCTCGAGCGATGCTAAAAGAAACGGTAATAAAATTCAGACGGCTGCAGTGGCATAGCCCGGTGGAGGATGAAGGCGCTCTTACCGAACTGCTTGGATCAGTACCTGAAAATGAGGGAATAAATGATTCAGAAGATGTAGAACCGGTACAAATTACAGAGGGAAAATCAGAGCCTATGAACTTGATTACACGGGTATCCGGTGAAGGTCAGGACATTGCCCCACTACCTCTATCCGTTCCGGGACATGACGGTATCGAAATTGGTGATGAAGAAAAAAAACAAACCACCATTATTAAGCACACCAGCAGGGTGGAGGTTCCGGCCCCGCTGCTGAAAAGCTTTTTTGAGGAAGCGGAAGAACACCTGGAGGATTTAGGGCGTTCTTTAAACTTTCTTGACGAGCAGGTCAAAAAAACCACTGCCCTTTCACCTAACCTGCGAGAAGAGATCCGGCGAATTCGGCGTGCCGTACATACCCTCAAAGGAGCTGCAGCCGTCATTGGATTTCAGGATTTCGCAACATATGCCCATAATCTTGAAGATCTACTGGACTGGTTATATGAAGAGGCTAGGGAAATTTCTCCGGAAATTTCAGCCATCCTTGCAGAATCTTCAGATCTGCTAGAACAGGTTGTCACCAACCCTAAGTTGTTTTCCAGCGATAAAGCTCAAGCATTAAAAAATCGTTATAAAAGTATTATGGGACTAAACCATTCCATAAAAGAAGCGAAAGATGGTGAATGCAACTCCGGTACAGTTTGTAATACTCTCATAGGGATTGAAGATTTTGATGTAGACAAAGACCAGACTGATTTATTCGATGATCTTTCTCAACTAGAAAATTTTAATCAGGTTGATAATACTTCGGAAATGAGTGTTCGGTTTACCAAAACACTCAAGGTCGATATGGTGCGATTTGATGATCTGGTCAATCTGAGCGGGGAACTTATTATTGCTTTGGGGACATTCGATCAAAAAATGGAGGCTTTTAACGATTATGTGAATGATCTTGAATTATATCGTGAACGGCTCAAGCAGATTGCACGCGATCTGGAGGCCAGCTACGAAATAGAAGCATTAGAACGACTCCGGTCGGTACCGGATATATCTATGGCTTACAATTCAAAGGCAATCCAAACCGGTGAATTTGATGATTTTGATACACTTGAGCTGGATCGGTACTCCGAATTAAACTTGATCATTCGCCAGTTAAACGAATCCGCAGTTGATGTGGGCGCTCTCTACACTCAACTAGCGAACCTTCACAGTGATTTCGACGGCAGTCTCACCAGACAACGGGTAATCCTCAGCGAACTTCAGGATAAGATGATGCAGGTTCGCATGACCCCCATGTCGATTATTACAAATAAACTACGCCGTACAGTGCGTGAGGTTGCCGGAAACCTGAACAAAAAGGCAAAATTGGTTGTGATCGGCGAAGATATTGAGTTGGACAGGCTCATCTGGGAAAAAATTTCAGACCCCCTGATGCATTTGCTTAGAAATGCTGTGGATCACGGTGTTGAACCGCAAAATTTGAGGGCGTCTTCAGGGAAACCATCGGTTGCAACCATTCAGCTCGAGGCAGCACGGGAAGGAAACCAGGTTGTGATCCGAATATCCGACGATGGTGCTGGTCTCAATTTCCGGGCCATTCAGTCGACAGCGCGACATATGCGCCTTGCCGAAAATGTCGATAAGATGTCCCTTCAAGAATTGTCTCAATTTATTTTTTTTCCAGGCTTTAGCACCCGCTCAGAGGTAAGCAAGATCTCCGGACGAGGTGTTGGGATGGATGTGGTTAAAGAAAATATCCAGAACCTAAAGGGGGTCATTCAGGTAAGATCAGAAACAGGCAAAGGGACAGAGTTTACGATTCGCATCCCTCTAACCCTGGCGGCTGTACAGGCGCTTCTATTTAATGTCTGTGGACAGATATATGCTGTGGCTTTAAATGAGATCAGCGAAATTATCCGACTTGATCCGGGGAATATTCTGGGGCCAAACAATGACGCGTTAAGGCTCAAGAATGAAGTGTTGCCCCTATTCCACTTGGTGGATTTTTTGAATTTGGAAAAAAAAGATGTTGAATCTCGTCCGGCGGAAGAAAATCCGGTAACCCTGGTAATTGAAACCGGTGGCCGAAGAGCAGCCGTCGTGATTGATACTCTGGTGGGTCAAAAAGAAATAGTGATAAAAAGTCTGGGCTCACACCTAAGACACGTGAAGGGCGTGTCCGGAGCAACAATTATGGGAGACGGAAGTGTTATCCCTATTTTGGATATAGGAGAATTACTGTGGGCTCAAGCGGCTATAATGTCGGAATCCCACACAGATTTAGAATTTTTCCTGGATAAACCCCTTACAATAATGGTTGTGGATGATTCTGTCAGTGTTCGGCAGGTTGTTTCACGACTCATAGAAGATCAGGGATGGAAAGTAATTACAGCCAAAGACGGCATTGATGCTTTTGACAAATTGAGTGAACACCGCCCGGATATTATTGTGCTGGATGTCGAAATGCCCCGAATGAACGGCTACGAATTCTTGGGTGCGTTTAAAACCCAGGTCGAGTTCTATGATATCCCAGTTGTGATGTTGACCTCGAGAACCGCTGCCAAACATCGGGAGAAAGCCAAAGCTCTGGGTGCTAAAGGCTTTATTGTAAAACCCTACAATGATGATGAATGTGTGCGCTTAATTTTAAATCTGACGGGCTGAGAATCAGGGTAACTGTTTGAGTCAGAAAACATTCGGAAACTGTATAATGAAAGGCGATTTTATGAAAAATATGCTTCTCTTCCAGGTAGGAACAAGTCCATATGCGATAGACTTGTCGTGCGTCAGGAATATCCAAAGTGTGAAGCATATCGCCGACGAAGGGACTAAAGGTAGCATCCCTTCTAGTCAATTGCTGGATGACGAACTGATCACAAAGTATGACCTCGTTTCGCTTTTTGAAATAGATACCGTGGAGCGTAACTTCGAAAACGAGAAAATGATTGTGGTGGAAGTTGAAGGACTGCCCATAGGGCTGATCGTCAGCAGAGTAGACAATGTCATATCGGTAGATCGTAAAAGACTCCAATCGCTCTCTCCCATCTTTAGACGGATGACTGCTTCATGCTTTCCCAAAGTACTGAAATATGAAGATACACTCATACTTTTATTGGCACCCGAGGGCTTAAAAAAAGTACTTCAATCTGAATCTATTTCCGAACTAATAACACCGGCAAATAATGACCACGAGCTAAATACGCTGTCTGGAGAAATTGACACCACCGATATCGATGATGATTCACCATACGAATCAGCATCTTTCCTGACTAACCTGCTGCAGGTCAATCGGAAGTATTAAATGAAAGGCTGAACTGATGTCAATCACCAATAAAACTAATTCCTCTGAGCAAAGAGTGCTGATTTTTTCTGCGCAGACACCACCGATATCGAACAAGCAGATTCATTTTTTGATCAGCCAAAAACAGATGGAAGATATTTTAATGGAAACATCCGTGTGGCCTGTTCCATTTGCTCCATCTTTTATCGAAGGCGTGGCGGAATGGCGGAAACAGTTTTTGCCCGTGATTTCCTTAGAGGCATGTATGGGACTGGAACCGTTGAATTCAACAAAGACCCAGCGGCTTATGGTAATACGCGCAATAAAAGACGGGGCGGCTCCAATGGGATTTTATCGGTTAATGCTTCGAGTCGTTCCGCCGGTTCGAATGATAGCGCTTCCGATTGAGTGCACACCGGCTTCCCATGAGTGGATACCGAAAAACTTTTTTGCAAAAGGGGTTTACGAATGGGAAGATAGATTTCTAGTTGTCGCCCATTTGAAAAATATTTTTGTGGGTACAGATTGATATAACAATAACACTATAGTTGCTAAATTTACAGTTTGGATCTGACGTAGAAAATAACACATTGATTTATAAGCGGCATCAGGAGGTTGCAGCGGATTACCTTCTTCGCCATCGGTAAAAAAAATTTTCGGCAGTTAGAAGGAGTGATATGTATCGCAAGTCCATCTTAGAAAACGGCATAAGGGTTGTGACAGAATCCATGTCTGAGCATCGCTCCATCTCTGTGGGTGTCTTGATAGATGCCGGCCCTTTCGACGAAACTTGTGAGCAAAGTGGGCTGGCGCATTTGGTCGAGCACTCCTTGTTTTGCGGTACTAGCAGTCGCGATGCGACCCAAATTGCCTGTTTGATGGACGAAGCTGGTGGGTATTTGGGAGCCTTTACAGCTCGGGATTATACCTGTTTCTCGGCCACTGTACTTGATGACTATTTTACCTATGCACTGGATCTACTCGGCGATATTTTGCTTAATTCGATATTTCCCTCAGAAAATATCGAGAGAGAAAAATCAGCCATATTTCGTGAGATTGAATCCGCCGGTGATATGCCATCAGAGCGCGTTCACGATCTTCTTAAAGGCTTTGCCTGGAGTGGCCATCCCCTCGGTAGAACGATTGCCGGGAACCCAGAATCCATTAGGTCAATCACCCGCGAGGATGTAATTTACTATGTACATGAAAACTATTCTCCGGATCGCATCATTGTAGCAGCTGCCGGCAATATTGACCATGAGGATTTTGTGGCTCAAGTGCGGGATGCCTTTTGGAGAATGATGGGAAAAAGCATGCCGCCCGCAAAGGAGCTTCCCGTGTTTCACCATGGTGTGGTTCTTGAGCATATGCCTGTCTCCCAGGTATATTTTTCCTTGGGCATTCGGTCATATCCCTATGCAGACCCAGGACGATATGGAATGCATATACTCAACAACATTCTGGGAGGCGGCATAAGTTCACGGCTCTTTCGGCGGGTGAGGGATAATAAGGGGTTGGTATATAATATCAGCTCGGAATATCACGCCTATCGAGATGACGGGATGCTTGTGATAGAAGGCTGTGCCGCTCCAAATAATATTTTGCAGGTATTGGAGTTGGTCTTTGATGAATTATGGAAATTAATATCTGCCAAGGAACCAGTGTGTGAAGAAGAACTTTGGAAGGCAAAAATGCATATCCGAGGGCAGCATCTCATATCTGGGGAAAATACTAGTACTCGCATGAACCGGTTGGCCTCACAGGAACTTTACTTTGGCAAACACATACCGGATGAGGATATCTTATATCAAATCGACGAAATCCAACCCTGGAAGATACAGTTTCTGATTGACGAAGTTTTACATGATTCCTTCAGACATCCGGCAATAGCGATTGTCGGACCGGATATCCCCGGTCAATATCAGCTGTCATCCGTACAAAAATTGTTTGACGATCATCAATACACTTAGACAGAAGGGAGGTTATTCAATGGGACTTGACAATGCTATAAAAAAGAACTGGATCGAAATACAAAAAAAGCATGATGTTCCGATCAATGCCATTGGAGTTAAAATAGATGCCAAAGATAAAAACACTCTTAAAGTGTGGAAAGATGAAGGCATAGATCAATTTATGAAAAGATAGCCCCAATGCATTGGGAGAATGGGTAATTCTAATTCAGCAATGCCCGTACCAGTATGTTATCAAAGCTGCAAAGGTCACAAGCGCTTTATAAAAAAGAAACATATTGGGAGGCTTTTGTCAAATTGGAGCTCTTCGCGGCGGCGATGGATTGGTATTCATTATTATTTTGTTTCTATTAGGATTTATATCAGCTATTTTTTAATCGGAAGTATCTTCTTTGCTATAGAGAAGAATTTTCCGACTGAAAAATAGCAATTTAAGAAGGAGAATAAAAATGGCAAAATCGAAAATTTTGGTAGTAGAAGACAGTCCGACCTATCTTAGAAAAATTTCGGATTTTCTCAAGGGCCTCGGATATGAAGTCGTTACTGCCATTGATGGTGAAGAGGCGCTCGAGAAGGCCACACTGGAAAATCCAGAATTGATGGTTCTTGATGTCATCTTGCCCAAAAAAAACGGCTTTCAAGTGTGTCGTCAACTAAAAACATCACCCGAGACCCACGGAATTAAAATTATCATGATGACAAGCAAAACCCAGGACAGCGATCGATTCTGGGGGCTGAAGCAGGGTGCCGATGACTACATGACTAAGCCATATGACGATGAAGAACTACAGCAAAATATCGAAAATCTTCTTAAAAAGGCTGCATAAAATATTCTGTATCAAAGATTCTTCATGAGCCAATTTTACATGCAGCTGCTCAGTAAAAATCGTCGTCTATAATTTCAAAATTGATACAGGTTCAGGGAGGATAAAATGTTTAAATTGCGAAAGCATGAAAAAAATCCGGAAAAATCCAAAGCCGAAAAGAAAAAATTCAGCATGATGGCGCTGTTGAAACCCTTCCGGTTGAAGGTGAGGGTGGGTGCAAAACTTCAGGGAACCATTATCCTGACTGTCGCATTGGTGTTGGGAATTATTACATTTGTGGTTACAACATCTTACAAAGACTCGATTATCAGCGACCGAAAGTCAATCATGCAGTCCAGGCTCGACACCATTGCCAAGGAAATAGAGATGGAAAACGCTCAAGTGGGATCGATAGCAATGACACTGGCACTTTCGGTCTCTAAAACAGGCATTGGGGAGAGAATAAAGGCCCTGGAATATTCAAAAGCATTACTTCAAAAATTCCCTAACCTAATGGGGACGTACATCAATTATGAACCCAATGCAGATGGTCAAGATGAAAAGTATGGCGATCGAGTTTTATACACTGACAATGGCCGGTTTATACCTTACTGGTATTGGCAGGATCCACTGGCCAAAGATGTCTTGCTGCTCATGCCTACAGAAGAATTGGAAACCAGTGAAAAGTATTCAGGGGCCAAAAACAAGTGGCGGCAACATGGAAATTCAGGGGAAGCCCAAAAAGAGTTGCTTTATTTCACTGAGCCTTTTGTAAATCAGGAAATTCCGATGATTTCCGTATCATATCCAATTATCGAGGAAGGCGAATTCGCGGGTATCGTTGGTGCAGACCGTTCCCTTACCATGCTGACCCAATCCCTTAATGAATTCAGGCCTTTTTTGAGCTCCGACGTATTTCTCATGAGTCGCAAGGGAGATTTTGTGGCTGCCACCGGCGAGTACGTCAAACAGGGGTTGGTTGGTAAGAACCTGAAAAATGTCCCCGAATTGGCTAAAATTTTTAAACCGCACTTCAACTCACGGGAAAAGGGTGTCATTGAAGTCGTGGAATCAAACACAAAGGAGGCCCGTTATTTTGTTTTTTCACCGGTTTCAATTGGCGGATGGATGCTCGCGATGGCAGTGGATAAAAGCGAAATCGTGGCTCCGGTGAATAAAGTGGTCTCCTTTATGGCGATTTTTGCGGCAGTGTCTTTTCTGGTTCTGGCGGCAGTCATTTGGGGCATTTCCAGGTTGATCATCGTAAGGCCAATCCGCAGCATTATGAATCTTTTTGGCGAAATTGGTATGGGAAACTTCGACGCCCGTGCAAAAGTCATTTACCAGGACGAGATTGGAGAGATGGCCAACAGCCTCAATGCCATGCTGGACAACACCCTGGTTCTCATCCAGAGTCGGGAGGAGCGCGATGCGATTCAGGCTTCAATTATGAGACTATTAGATGAGATTAGCTGTCTGGCCGAAGGTGACTTGAGCAGACGGGCTGTCGTTACGGCGGAAATGACCGGCGCTATTGCCGACTCATTTAACACTATGGCCGAACAACTCAGTGGGGTTATCAAAAATGTTAAACAGGCTACCGGGCAGGTTACAACCACGACCCGAAAAGTGAACTCCTCTAGCAAACAGCTTGCCAAAGCAAGTGAACTCCAGGCCAGACAGGTGTCCCAATCAAAAAATGCGATTAATGAAATGGCAGCATCTATCCGACAGGTTGCTGAAAATGCTGTTCAATCAGCCACGGTTTCCAAGCAATCGACCCTTAATGCTAAAGAGGGTGCTGAAGCCGTTCAGAATACCAACAAGGCAATGGAGGAAATTCGTAAAAACGTTCAGGAAACCTCACGATCCATTAAACGTCTGGGTGAGAGCTCCCAGGAGATTGGAAATATTGTACAGCTTATTAATGACATTGCTGATCGAACCTCAATTCTGGCATTGAACGCTTCTATTCAGGCTGCAATGGCAGGTGACGCCGGACGTGGATTTGCAGTAGTAGCCGAAGAAGTTCAGCGTTTGGCCGAACGCTCAACCAACGCAACCAAGCAGATCGATACCCTGATAAAAAATATCCAGGGAGAAATAAATGAGGCCGGATCAAGTATGGAGGAGAGTATCCAACGGGTTGTGGAAGGATCCACTCTGGCAGACAATGCGCACCAAAAGCTTCAACAGATCGAGTCGGTTTCCAACCAGCTGGCGGAATTGATCCAGTCAATTACCACAGCCGCAACACAGCAGGCCAAATCGTCCGAAAATATAACAAAGACCATGGAAGAAATGGGTGCGGTCAGCTCCAAAAACTTGGCTGCCAGTCGTCAAACAACTCAAGCTATTAACCAGCTGGCTGCAACTTCCAACGAACTGGCCGCCTCTGTCGAGGCCTTCCAGTTGGAAGATGAAACGTCATCGTCTACGCCGTCCAAAAACGAGGACCAGAAAACTGATGCCGATAAAATGAAAGCAGAGGTTAGCGTGTCCAAGCCCGCGGATGAATCAATACTGGATTTGGTTTAATCGATGCAGGCAGTGGTCGATAATTGCTGAAGCTATTGCTCAATATATAAGGAGACATTGACATGAAAAAACCAATTGCAATTATAACATTCTTTATTCTGTGCCTTTTATTTTCCAGCATTTCTTATGCAAAAAAATACGATGGAAAAAAGGTACTTTACATTGATTCCTACCATCAAGGGTATGCCTGGAGTGATGGAATTACCAAAGGCGTCCGAATTAAAATGAAGGACACGGGTGTGCAATTAAAAGTGCACCGAATGGACACGAAGAGAAACAGCGACGATGCTTTCAAAAAGGCTGCGGCCAAAAAGGCGCAGGCGGTGATCAACGAATTCAGACCGGATGTCGTCATTGCCTCAGACGACAACGCCTCTAAATTTCTGATAAAACCCTATTATAAGGACGCCGATTTGCCCTTCGTGTTCTGTGGTGTCAACTGGGATGCCAAGGTTTATGATTATCCCTATAAAAATGTGACGGGAATGGTTGAAGTTGCACCGATCCCTATTTTGATTGAACAAATGGAACTCTATGCCAAGGGGAAGCGAATCGGATTTCTTGGGCCTGACATCATTACCGCCAAAAAAGAAGCTGTCAATTATCGTAAAGTGTTCGGGCTGAAAATCACCGAATATTATGCTAAGAACTTTCAAGACTGGAAAAGAGGCTATAAAAAACTGCAAAACGAAGTTGATATGTTGATCATTGCCAGCGACGGCGGGCTTTATGACGATTACGCCAAGGAATATGTAGATTTTGTCGTCCGAAATTCCAAAATACCTTCGGGTACCTGTTACGATTTTATGGCACGTGTCGCACTTATCGGCGTCGTTAAAATCGCTGAGGAACAAGGACTTTGGGCGGCCGACACTGCTTTGCAGATCTTGGACGGCACCTCGGCGGCCGATATCGCAATTGTTGAAAATAAAAGGGCCAAGCTGTTTATCAATAAAAAACTTGCGGATTCGATGGGCGTTGATCTTTCAATATTTCCCAGGCTTCGCTAAATACCATGTTGTCTCCAAATCAGGGACAGTAAAACTCCCTGCTTGAATAAAAATGGGGCCTTCCCTTCGGAGCAGGCCCCTTTTTAATTTAGATTGACTGATTTTCTTTCTGTGTTGATCTGATCGAGCTATTATCTTCAGCCCTTAATCGCCGACCTCCTCTTTCACCCCTATTGCCATTTTAAACAGCAGGGTTAATATCAAAAATCCCATCGCCCATACCGCCAGGGCAATCGCAACTTCCGCCAGAGATGGGATATACTCATTGACGTGATGCAGCGGAGAAGGTGTAAATCCACCGGCAATCATACCCAATCCTTTGTCGATCCAGGTGCCCAGAAATATGACCGCACATGCCACTGCTAAAACACCTTCATTTTTCCGTGTAAAGGGGTTGACAGTCAGAACAATCCCGATTGCCATTAGGGCAAAAGATGCCCACATCCAGGGAACGTAAGCACTCTTACCATGAAGTCCGATAAAAAGATATTTAATATGATCCATATGTTCGGGAATGTTGCTGTAAAATGCCACAAAGATCTCACACAGAAAAAAGAACACATTGATACAAATAGCATAGGCCACTATTTTGGCCAGCGATTGAATTTGTTCCCTTCCTGGGTCAAAATGGGTTACCCGTCTGATAATCAGACACAGTAGAATAAGCAGGGCCGGTCCAGCAGCAAAGGCTGAAGATAGAAATCGGGGTGCCAAAATAGCGGTCATCCAGAATCCTCTGCCCGGCAGGCCGCAAAAAAGGAAGGCCGTCACAGTATGGATGCTAATGGCCCAAGGGATCGATATGTATATAAGCGGCTTTACCCAATTTTGATAATGAACATTGTTGCGTTCGGCCTCCAGAACATTCCATCCGATAACCAGATTCAAAAAAAGGTAGCCGTTCAAAACGACAGTATCCCAAAAGAGAACGGAGTTGGGCGACGGATACAGAAACACATTGAAAATTCGCATGGGCTGGCCGAGATCAACCAGAATAAACGTGACACACATGACTACCGAAGCAATCGCAAGAAATTCCCCCAAAATCGTGATTTTGCCAAATGCTTTATAATCATGCAAATAATATGGAAGCACGACCATCACCCCACCGGCGGCCACTCCAACCAAAAAGGTAAAATTGGCGATATAGAATCCCCAGGATGTATCCCTGCTCAAGCCGGTTATACCAAGACCGAAATCAAGCTGTTTTAAGTAGATAAGGAAACCGATGCCGATGATGACCAACAAAAATGTCATCCAGCCATAGTATTTTTTGCTTCCTTTAATCGCTAATTCAAGCATAATTACCTCACACGATATAGTAAACGGACGGTTCTGTTCCCAATGTCTGTTTGCGCCGAATGGTGAAATTGGTTTTTATGAGTTCCCGCACTTCCGATTTCGGATCATACAAATCGCCGAAGGTTAGCTTGCCTTCTGATACTTCGACACAGGCAGGCAGTTGTCCCTCGGCCAATCGTTCAGCGCAGAAGTTGCACTTTTCTACAACGCCCTTCATACGTCTGGGGAATTTGCCATTGATCTTACTAATAAACGGCCGCGGATTACGATAGTTAAAGCTGCGCGCGCCAAAGGGGCATGCGGCCATGCAGAAACGGCAACCGATACAGCGATGAAAGTCCATCAACACGATGCCATCCGACTCGCGTTTAAAAGTTGCCTTCGTCGGACAGGCCCGCACACAGGACGGATTCTCACAGTGGTTGCACAACACCAGAAACGGCTTATGTTCAACTTCTTCACTCAAAAACCGGGCGGCTTTGCCAGGAAAGGCATTGTGGAAGTGCTCCCCCCAGATCCATTTGATTTCGTGGCGTTTGTTTGTAAAATGAGGAACATTGTGAATTGAGTGGCAGGCCTCCACCAATGGTTCCAGGTCTGCTTCTGATTCGAATCGCCGCGTATCTATGACCAGCGCCCACTGCTTGGCTTTCAATGCATTTTCACTATCCTTTACATATGCTTGGGGCTTGTCGGTATGTTCGTCTTTGGCAAACGCATTGAACACAGGCCTAGCCGTCAGGGCCAGAGTGGAAAGTCCAAGTAGTTGTAAAATGCGTCGTCTGCTGCTATCCATTAGGAATTCTCCTTCGGGTTATCGATGTGACAATCCCAGCAGTAGGGTTGCACCGAAGCGTAATTATGGCATCTGTCGCAAAATTCTGCCTTGTTGGCGTGACAGTCCAGACAGGTATTTGACAAGCTCATGTTGTATTCCTTACCGTCTGGACTCACATAAATCCGTTCACCTCTGCGCACCACCGAATCCCGCCAGACATCCAACAGCTGCATGTGTTCGGCCTTCATATATTCGGTGGATCTTACACACACCTTGGCCGCTTTGGCTTTGGGTGTTAGTTCAAGCTCCGGTGCAGGAGCAGCTTTTCCCCGGTTGTACCAGAAGGGAAAGGTTACGATAATAAAAAAAATGATCACACCGGTAATGATTAATTTTTTATCCTTCATCAGTTTCATCCTCCGAATCACCTGCTAATCCCGGTATATCTTCACCGCGCAGGTCGGTGGTCCTTTCATTTTGCCCGTCCAGGTTCAAGGCATTGGCTACCAGTTCGTGCACACCAGTAACATCCACCTCGGGAACCCAGTATTCCATCAGGGCAGGAAGGGCGGCCCTGTCGATCGCGCAAATGGTGGACAGCATGTTCACGCCATGCTTTTCGTGAACATATTTGACAGCATTGGCCCTAGGCAAGCCGCCGGTCAATCGCAGTTCCATGTCTTCTCCAGCGTTTAGCCCTGCGCCACTGCCACAGCAAAACGTTTGTTCCCGGATGGTGCTAGCCGGCATATCGTAAAAGTGCTTGCATACATTTTTAATCACATATCGCGGCTCATCAAACAGACCCATTCCCCGGGCGGGATTACAGGAATCATGGAATGTAACTTTCAGATGATCGTTGCGGGACGTATCCAAATCTAGTTTGCCGTGCTTAATCAAATCTGCTGTAAATTCGGTAATGTGCACCATCTTAGTAGACCTGGCATTCTCGAATTTGGTCCCGGTGATGGGATTTACCGGCTCTTCCATGAAATCTGCCGGACCGTTCATGGTATCCATGTATTGATTGATTACTCGCCACATGTGGCCGCATTCTCCGCCCAGAATCCATTTAACACCCAAACGCTTGGCTTCGGCGTACATTTTGGAATTAAGCCGCTTCATGGTTTCGTGCGACGTAAAAAAACCAAAATTGCCGCCCTCAGAGGCATAGGTGCTCCAGGTAATGTCAAAGCCGTATTTTTCCTGCAAAAAATGGAAAAGTAGCATATACCCCATGCAGGTATATGTGCCAGGGTCGGCAAATACATCTCCGGAGGGGGTTATGAACAAGATATCGGCGCCTTTTTTATTGAATTGGGGGGTCACCTGTACGCCGGTGATA
>JAAUYD010218855.1_pt1 | contig 22705 bp, 23 predicted proteins | sample 7278101 | NCBI WGS metagenome assembly JAAUYD01 (sample SAMN14350128, study PRJNA611818) | marine sediment metagenome | isolation source: surface marine sediment (0.6m) | place: French Polynesia: Moorea | collected 2018-08
CTTTGAGGGAGCAGCGGATGTTCAGGTCATGTTTAATATGCATTGGGAAAGTTTAGAATTTGAAATCCCCACCCTCTCAGACAGAAATTGGTTCAAGGTGGTAGACACAGCTCAAAAGTCTCCCCTAGATATTTTAGAACCCTGTCAAGAAGTATTGATTCAAGACAATCACTATCTCGTTGGCGATCGCAGTATTGTCGTTCTCATTTCTCAGTGACATACTCGTAGGCTAAAGCCGTACGAGCTTCTTGCTTCATCCCAACGTATCTAGACGAGAACAACAGATGTTGAAGACACGCCCCCGAAAGAGGTTGATCCACAAGCTTCTTGATGCAGTCGCTCATGGGGGGAACCCCCAAGACCGCGCTGCATCGCTTTTTATGTTTTCTGGTTTCTATCCAGAACACGGGCTGCCCGACCGCAAAAAGTATCAGTTTTTCTAGTCCCTCAAAGTTTTACCCAAACAGGGATTTGTGTTTAGAACCCCATACTTTGACTCTTTAGTTTTCATGGTACTTCTTAGTTTTTGTTGGTTAACCGGCCCACATTACTGGTCACTCGGCTATACTGATTGTAGCACTAAATTAACTACAATGGCAAGAAACAAGATACTTCGAGTTCGACTGTCCGATGAAGAGTGGGCAAGGCTAGAAAGCTATGCCAAATCAAAGGATTATACTTTGACTGAGGTGATTCGTGATTATATTAAACGCTTACCAAAAGCGGATTCCGCAACGGTGTAGTTTTTTTACTGGTTGCCATTCATGAGGTGCTGTCTGCGTGGGTTTCCCGCGCAGTTTAAACGCGCCGTCTCACCGTTAACCTGTCGGTGTAACGGGAGTCCTAGGCGCAACATTTAAGATAGATCAGATACTCAGGTACAATGAAGAGTTGTGCTTGAAAAGAAAGCTTCCTGAATCCATGAATACCACCACTGATGATAAAACCATTGTCAAAGATTATTTCAATGCCACAGGATTTGACCGTTGGCGTAGAATTTATGGTGATGGAGAAGTCAACAAAGTTCAAAAGGATATTCGCCTCGGACATCAACAAACTATCGACACAGTGGTAGAGTGGCTGAAAGCTGATGGCAACCTCTCTAATCTCTCTATCTGTGATGCGGGATGTGGAGTAGGTAGTTTAAGTCTTCCCTTGGCCCAAGAAGGGGCAAAAATTTTTGCCAGTGACATTTCTGAAAAAATGGTCACAGAAGCCCAAGAAAGGGCAAAAAAAACCCTCAAAGATACCAGTAATGTAACTTTTGTCGTACAAGATTTAGAAGGCTTAACCGGTCAATATCATACGGTTATTTGTCTAGATGTATTAATTCATTATCCGACAGAAGATGCAGCAAAAATGATTAATCATTTAGCATCTTTATCCGAAAACCGATTAATCCTTAGTTTTGCCCCTAAAACCCTTTGTTTAACCCTTCTTAAAAAGATTGGTGAATTTTTCCCTGGTCCAAGTAAAACCACTCGGGCTTATCAACACCGAGAAAAAGATATCATAGAAATACTAGAAAACAATGGCTTTACCATTCAACGCAAAGACATGACTAGCACTCGTTTTTATTATTCTCGGATTCTTGAAGCAGTTAAAAAATAAGTCACAGGAGTCCTCGTCGGGAAGCCCATGAGCGTAGCGTCCTTTAGGCATGGGAGGAACGACGACCACCTTTAGGTGGCGTGTTAATTTCTGGGTTTTTGTGTATAATCATTTGGGTGAGTTTTTGATGTCAATGAAACAAGTCCTTACTTTAGTTATAAAGCTTCAACCCACAGCAGAACAGCGTCAATTGTTAGATGATACTGCTCTGGGGTTTGCTGATGCTTGTAACTACATTAATGAGGCTGTTAAACGTAATTTAACCAATAGAAACTCCATTCAAGCTGTTTGCTATCAAGAAGTTAAAGAACGTTTTGGACTAACAGCTAATCATGTTGTAAGAGCTTGCGCTAGAGTAGCAGCTAATCGTTTAACTGCTAAACAGAAAGGTAGAAAAGTTAAGAATTTTAAACCTACCAGTTTTGACTGTGATCCTCGTACTTTTCGGTTTATTGAAACTGGCTATTTAGCTAGTATTAGTACAACTGGGAAGAGGGCTAAGGTTCCTATGAGAGTGAGTAATTACCATATAGGAAAACTCTCAGGTCAAAACCCAACATCTGCACAAGTTTGTCAACATAAAGATGATGATTGGTATGTGCATATCCAACTCAAGTCTGATGCTCCCAAGCCTATCAAATCAGATCAAGTAATTGGGGTAGATTTTGGGAGACGAGACATAGCTGTTACCTCAACTAATAAATCATGGTCAGGAAAGGAGGTTCAAGAAAAACGAGATAAATTTAATCGTCTTAGAGCTTCTTTGCAGAAAAAAGCGGATGCGACCCCGCGCCGTCGTACGGCGCAAGGGAACGCGCACCAAGCAGCATCCCAAGGCACAAGATCAACTAGGCGTAGATGTCGTGAGATTTTGAAACGGTTATCGGGACGAGAAAGACGATATCAGGCATGGATGAACCACAACATATCTAAAGCAATCATTAACGAAGCAAAAGCGACGAGATCCTTTGTATCTATTGAAAATTTAACAGGTATTCGAGAAAGAACTAACCAAAAACCTAGAAGCAAAACTGAACGAAGATGCTCTAATTCTTGGGCTTTTTATCAGTTAAGAACTTTCCTAGAATATAAAGGAATCAAAGAAGGAATTGAGGTAATAGCAATTAACCCTAGATACACATCTCAAACCTGTCATTGTTGCCTACATATTGGACTAAGAAATAATAAGTCTTTTAAGTGTATTAATAAGGCTTGTGGATGGATTGGAGATGCTGATTTGAACGGTAGTTTGATGATAGCTTTAGTGGGGCAGAGTGTAAGGCTGCCTGGAGGTTCGAGTTTGTTGGCTTGTCCGATAGATTCAGGGCTACAGAAAGCCCACGACTTTAGCGTAGCGTAGTCGTGGGAACCTTACTACATAATGATTGTTATTCGTTGTAGGGGCTTAAATTAAGCCCCTAATTATTTGCAGATTTTGGGGATATCATGGGACTAACAGCGCAACAACTGATTACCTGGAAACAACAAGGCCGTCCCATTGTCGCTTTAACTGCGTGGGATTATGGTTTTGCTCAATTATTAGATAAGGCGGGTGTTGATCTCATTTTGGTGGGTGATTCTTTGGCGATGGTGGCTTTAGGTCATAAAACGACTTTACCGATTACCCTTGATGAAATGTTACACCATGCTTCTGCTGTTCGTCGGGGGGTTAAACGGGCGTTTGTGGTGTGTGATTTACCTTTTTTAAGCTATCAAGAAAGCATCACTCAAGCTATTCATACCGCTGGACGGGTTTTAAAGGAAACTGGGGTACAAGGGGTTAAACTGGAAGGAGGACACCCTGTGGCTATAGAAACCGTTGCCCGCTTAAGCGATATTGGTATCCCTGTGATGGGCCATGTGGGGTTAACCCCTCAGTCAGTGCATCGTTTGGGGTATCGTCAACAGGGAACTACTGATGCTGAGGCTGAACGTATTTTATCAGAAGCGATCGCGTTATCAGAAGCAGGAGCATTTGCTGTTGTTTTAGAACACATTCCTGCTAATCTTGCTAGAATGATTACGGATAAGTTACCCATTCCTACCATTGGTATTGGGGCCGGATCTGATTGTGATGGACAGGTGTTAGTGACAGCAGATTTATTGGGATTATCTGAAAAACAACCCCCTTTTGCAAAATCTTACGTCAATTTAAGAGAAATAGTAACTAAAGCAGTTAATGATTTTTCTCAAGATGTTCGAGATAGAAAGTTTCCTTAGAATTAAATTATTGAGATGATAGGGTCACCCTGCAACAGAAGGAGTTTGGAGGGAGCTAGCACTCCTTCCAAACTCTTGCTTCATCTCAACCGTAACGTTTATTTTTGTCCAGAGACTTAGTTTCTATTACCCCTTCTCCGTGGTCTGTAAGCTTCTTCAGTGGTTTCTGGAAGTTGAATAGCTTGCTGCGCTTCTAACTGTACAAGAGCAGCTTTTTCTAATATTTCTATAAATTCATCGTTGGAATATTCTTCTTTAGCACTTAGGGGTTCAATGGTTGGTTCTATGGGCAAAAATAGATCTTCATTCCCTTCCTCATCTTTGAGCCACAACACATACACGTAGATGGCTGGGATTTTCAGAACCCTCAACTCATAGTTATACTTTTTTGAACGATCAAGACGACGCGCTTTATTAAGCGTTGCCATAGTCCCACCAACAAAATCGCTCTCTTCTGTATTCAAGAAGTTGTGGCTGTCTTCATTTTCGTCATAAGCGACTTCTGCGGCCATATCATCTTCTTGCTCATTGCGTTTGGGAAACAAATATCGCCAGCTTATTTGTTTAGCACTGTTTAAACCGCTGTCAACTAAATCCTGTAAACCAACTGTGTAAACAGGATGTTGCACCGAATGAGGTGAACCAGGCTTTTCTTGGTTAGCGGTTTCAGCAAAAGAACGGCCTCTGTTACTACGCGCCAATCCAGGCGGTAAACTGTTAAGTCCTTTAATCAATGCTTCTTGAGATTTGTTGGGTGGTTGATTAATCTTAATTGCCATAATTTTCCCTATGAATTAACATCTATTGGAAATACTGGGTATTTGTTACTCAGTTCGGTAAGTGTGTGTCCACTGACCACTGCCGTCGTAGTTATTCCGAAGTGTGTTGTAGGGCATATTTTTGGTAGCTCCGCCCCACGGGTCTTTGACCACAACAAAATTATTAGAACTATCCGTACCAGATATCAGGACAAAGTGTCCTCCGCCAGCATTCCAGCCAATGCGCACCCCTACAGGACATCCCCAATTAGTTATATCGTCGTCTACCGTAGCGAACCCCAGATTACCAGCAAAGAACTGATACAAATGTACTACTCTTGATAAAGATCGATCAAAATACCACGGTTTATTGCAATCTAGGGAAGCACCATTGACACAACAGTCCACTTGATTTAATTCAGCATCAGCTAATGCGCATTGAGTCCAATTAGATTGTGGGTTGAAAAATTTAGCTACACTCACTGAGCAAGCAGACCAACACCAGTTAGTCTGCTCTTGTGCTTGAATTTCAAAATTTAGGTTTGACATAAAATGGATTGAGCGATAAAAAACCTTCCCTAATTAAATCATAAGAGAAATCCCTGGACAACAATCAAGGTTAATTTGTTAAAGATTGATTCACATTTTTTAAAACAGTAAAGTTTATTTAGTACTGAAACTTCGTTTAGAAACTTCTAAATTCTGACTTCATCATTGTTCAGGGGGAATTTGTTCACGGGTAATAATAATCATTTCAAAAAAATCTTTAATTCTTTGGGATTCAATCGGAACAATTCCATCTTCACCAAAATAACGATTGACCATGTTTACATAACGGGGATCGTTATTAATATAACCATCCATCATTTTCCCAATAGTAAAGTTCACTAAGTTCAAAAATGTGGAATTTTGTTGAGGAACCATACAAGCAATTCCATGTTTAAAATAAGATTCATCAGGCACTACTTTATAATCTTCTGGAGTTGTTAACGTTTGTCGCATTCCTTCTAAAATAGTTCCATCAAACGCAAACCCATCAGCGTTACCTTCTTCTACTGCTTTAATTCCTGCTTCTATACTATCAACATCAACAATCGTAACTTGAGATTCAATGACTTTAATGGCTTCTGGACGAAGTATGTTTTCAATAATAGCAATTCTTTTATTTTTAAAAGAGTCAGGAGTAGATAAATTGCTATCTTTTTTGACTAAGACTTTAATCCCAGAAATACCATAAGCTAAAGAAAAATCAACAAAATTATCCCGTTGCCAAGTAAAAATAGTATCACAAGCAATATCAACTTCTCGGTTAATTATACTGGTAATTCTTTCATCTAGAGTATCATCAACAACAACTTTAATTTTAACATCTTTTCCCAGTTCATTTTCTAACGTTTCTCGAATTAATTCAACAAGTTCTATAGAATAACCTACTAATTCATCTTCATCATTGACGTAAGCATAAGGAACTAAATCAATTCTTGTGCCAACATTTAAAATACCTGTTCTCGCTACTCTTTCAACAACTGTCTCTGCTAAGCTTTGACTGGGAAAAATTAACGCAGTCGTTAAACTAAAAGCAATTAATGGTAATTTCTTATACATCATTTTTTCATCTTAATAGAAACAGTAAAATTGTTACTTGATTTTAATCAATCTGTAAATAAAAGGTAAACAAATTTAACAATAATGGCGATACTTGTCTTTTTTCTGCTACAGTTCTCAGTGGGATTGTATCATAAAGTAAAAAAAATGTGCCAATGAGTAGCAAAATTACGTTTATGGGTTTCTTATTAGCTATCTCAAGTTTAAGTGTTTCAGCAGCAAACGCCACTGTTAAAGAACCTATTGATAACGAAATTTCTAATGATATTGAATATCGTCTATTATGTATTACTACAGCAATAGAAAAACGAAGAACAGAAACCATAAATACTTTATTAGCAGAAAATGAAAACTTATTAGTTAGAGGTTTTGCTAATCGTAGTGGAGGGGGTGGTTTTGTTAATCGTGGTGGTGGTTTCGCTAATCGTAGTGGAGGAGGAGGTTTTGTTAATCGTAGTCCTTGGCGCAATGGCGGAAGTTTCTACAATCGTTATTGATTCATAAAAGAGTTATTTTTTATAATATTTTTTGAGGATTTTAATTTAGTTTAAGGAGAATTTATTTTGCAGATAACAACAAAAATTACTTGTGTTGGTTTTCTTTTGGCTGTGTCTACTTTAACTGCTTCTGTCGCTAAAGCTTATTCTACAGTTTCAGAAGAAAATTTAACCATAGAAAATCGCCTATCTCGCTTAACAGAAGCAATGCAGCAAAGAGGGTTTGATATTTCAACTGAACGAAATGAGGATTTAATAGCAAGAGGTTGGGGAAATGGCCGTAGAGGAAGTTGGGGGAATGGATATCGGGGAGGTTTTGCAAATCGTCATGGTGGTGGGGGTTTTGTCAATAGAAGTCCTTGGCGTAATGGTGGCGGTTTTTATAATCGTTATGGAGGGGGAGGTTTTGTAAACCGTAGTCCCTGGAGAAATGGTGGATTTATTAATCGGTGGTAAGGAAAAAAAATGACTATAGATTTACCTATTAATATTGGTCAAAATGAGTCTATTGATCTTTCATCTTTTGGACCTATTAATTTAGTTGTGATTCAACCAACTCCTTTTTGTAATCTTGATTGTGATTATTGTTATTTACCCAATCGAGATTTAAAAGAAAGGTTATCTCTTGATTTAATTGAACCTATTTTTAAAGCTATTTTTACCAGTCCGTTTGTCGGAGAATTGATTGATATTTGTTGGCACGCAGGAGAACCCTTAGCAGTACCATTTTCTTACTATAAAGAAGTGTTTAAAAGGATTGAAATTGCTAATAAAAAATATAATACTAAACAAGTTCCTATTTATCATTCAATACAAACCAATGGTATTTTAATTAATCAAGTTTGGTGTGATTTTTTTAAACAAAATAATATTTGTGTGGGAGTTAGTATTGATGGACCTGATTTTTTACATAATATTCATCGAAAAACTCGGACAGGTTTAGCAAGTCATGAAAGTGTTATGAGAGGGATTAATTATCTACAAAAAAATAATATTTATTTTAATATTATTGCTGTTATTACTCAAGAATCTTTAGACTATGCTGACGAAATCTTTAACTTTTTCTGGGATAATGGTATTACTGATGTCGCATTTAATATGGAAGAAACAGAAGGGACTAATGAAAACTCTTCCTTAGATAAAGTGGGAACAGAAAAAAAATATTATCAGTTTATGCAACGATTTTGGGAATTAACTAGCCAAACAAATGATCAATTTAAAGTAAGAGAATTTGAAGCAATTTGTGGATTAATTTATGATAACCAAAGATTAGCGAAAACGGATATGAATCATCCTTTTGCTATTCTCAATATTGACTATTTGGGTAATTTTTCCACATTCGATCCTGAATTATTATCAGTTGATATTAAACCTTATGGTAAATTTATTTTAGGCAATGTTTTAACAGACAGCTTAGAATCAGTTACTCATACTGAGAAATTTAAACAAATCTATCAAGATATGATCAGAGGGGTAAATAAGTGTCGTCAAACTTGTGAGTATTTTGGCGTATGTGGGGGTGGCGCAGGAAGTAATAAATATTGGGAAAATGGCAGTTTTAATTCAACAGAAACCCAAGCTTGTCGTTATCGGACTAAAATAGTGACACATGTGGTCTTAGAAGCCTTAGAAAATTCCTTTGGCATTAATTAATTTGTAGCCAACTGAAAATCAATTATCATAATAAATAGGAAATATTAACCAAAAGGAACGTTTATGGGCTTCCTGGCTGTTATTGACTATGACATGGGTAATCTACATTCTGCTTGTAAAGGCTTAGAAAAAGCAGGTATTCAGCCAAAAATCACCGATTCCCCTCAAGATATTGCAGAAGCTGAAGCGATTGTTTTACCAGGAGTTGGGTCCTTTGATCCAGCAGTGCAACATCTGCGATCGCGTCATTTAGAGGAACCCATCAAAGCGGCGATCGCACAAGGTAAGCCATTTTTAGGTATTTGTTTGGGGTTACAAATCCTCTTTGATGGTTCAGAAGAAGGGACAGAACCAGGGTTAGGCATTATTCCCGGGATGGTGCGTCGTTTTCAATCTGAGCCTAATTTAACCATACCTCACATGGGTTGGAATCAGTTACAATTCACTCAACCCCATTTATCTTTATGGCAAGGGTTAACCCCTGATCCTTACGTTTATTTTGTTCATTCCTATTATGTTGATCCCGTCGATCCCAATGTTAAAGCTGCGGTGGTGACTCATGGGACACAAACCGTCACAGCAGCGATCGCCCGTGATAACCTGATGGCGGTACAGTTTCACCCAGAAAAATCATCGGATAATGGATTACAAATTCTTTCAAATTTTGTAGGGATGGTTAAGCAACAAAGATAACAACAGTCATTTTATGTAAATTTTTGATCCTTTCTCGCGTTGAGTATTTACACCGGGTGTGATAATAAAAGTAAAGCTTCAAATGTTTCTTCTAAGCTTCTGACAATGGAAAATATTATCCAACCACCCCCGAATCAATAGTCATTCTAATTTTAATACTCTCCTACAGCAATGCACAAGGAGGACACTATGGGTGCAGTTGCCGTTTCTAATCGTGTTTGGGTAGGTTTACGTTCCCCTCTCGTCTCTAAGGAGTCCGCAGATTACGCTATTTTAGTACGCATGGCGAATGTAGATAATTATCAAAACTATACCTTAAAAATCTGAATAACTATTGATTTGTTAGCTAAACGAGCTACATTTGGTTTTTCGGAATATTGCAATTGAAGCCAATAAATTATGAAGGAGTTGGAGGACTTTAACCATGTCGAAACTACCTATTATTAGTTCTGATTTTGAAACCAAAGTAATTCGCCACAGAGGAAATAATTGGGAAAGAACCGTAACTTTGCCCATACAAGGAAGATTTGTTGAGGAAAGTCATTACGCTACCAAGCAAGATAATTTTCCAGGAAATCCCAATCCCAACTTCCCCAAATCAGCCACCGAGGGAATTGACAAACATTTGAGACGATCAGCGCAACTTTATCAACAATATGACCCAAGCAGTGATGTTGATACCTTGTATCAAACCAACTGGCAAACGGTTTGGACTCCCCCCGAAGGAGGACTTCATGGTCAGGGTTCAGTGGGTAATTTAAAACCCACTGTGGCAGAAGAGATGTGGTTCTTGACCATGATGTGGGCTAATGCTAATGAAAAGCCCTCACCAGGCACAAAATTTCTCATCAGTGCCAATAATCGACACGTGGTTGTTGTGGCAGGATACGAAACTGGCCCAGGATCTCAACAATACCTGGGTGGAGTAACCCGAGAGGTTCATGCTTGGTTAGGAACCAACAATAGTTCTTACTTAGAAATTCGTTATCTCAAAGATCAAAGCGTTCCCATCGGCCCAGTGGAACTGACAGAAACAGCCATAGAAAGTTATCAAGTCACCGCCGAACGTTTGAATATTCGAGACAACCCTTCTTTGGATGCAGCGATTTTAGGGACTTTAGTGAAAGATCAAATCATTCCCGATGCGCCCAAAGAATCAGATGGTCAGCGAACTTGGATGAAAGTCACCTTACCTAACCTGAGTGGATGGGTATCTATGCGGTTTCTTCGTCCTGTTCAACAACAGAAACAACGTTATCGGGTTACAGCCCATTTGCTCAATGTTCGCGATCGCCCTTCTTTGGAAGGCTCCACCATTCTCGGTACGTTAGAACGGGATGAAATTGTCGAACTTCGTGATGACAACCCAGAAGCTTACTGGCTTAACGTAGCTCAAATTAACGGTGATTTAGCCGGTTATGCTTCTCGAAACTATCTAGACCCCATCGGTGACTTTCCCTGGTTTACCATTGCCTTAGCTGAAGAGGGGGAGGCAGAAATAGAAGATCCGGGTGAAAATCCCAGAATTGTCGAATACCTCCAAAGCACTACTTTAGGAGAACCTGACGCTTCTAGCGATGAAACCCCTTGGTGTAGTGGGTTTGTTAATTGGTGTGTGGAAAAAGCCGGCTATGCTGGGACTGATAGTGCCTGGGCTAAAAGTTGGCTTAATTGGGGCCAACCCATTGAGCAACCTAAACGGGGTTGTATTGTGGTCTTTGATCGTCAAAGTCCTGATAGTAGTGGGGGTCATGTTGGTTTTTACGCAGGGGAAGATGGGGATAAAGTCATAGTCTTTGGAGGCAACCAATCTGACTCTGTTAATTATTCCCGCTATCCAAAAGATGGAAAGCTAGAAGATACAAAGTATCGTCTTCTTGGATACCGTCTAGCATCCTCAATTGAATGAGATAGGAGTTGAAAAACAAAAGGCTCCGAGGCCGGTTAGAGGGGGATTTAGATCCGCCTCTAACCGAAGACCACTAAAATCAATAGATTAAACAACTATGAAAGTTTTTTGCTCAAAACGGAGGAAAGACAATGAAAAGGAAATTTGTTGACTATGGGTTAATTTTTAAAATAGCCGTTTTGGTCATTGTACAGTTTCTGTTTTTAAGCTTTCCAGCACAAGCTGAATGGCTTTGGGATGATCCTGAATATCTTAAAGGGCAATTTGAGTCATTTGTGCGTAATGAAATCCAGAATCAATGTGATGATTACTCTGTAAAGAATCTAAGTTTTGGTTATCAAGATGCTTATCCTGTAGAAGAAGAAAATCCAACTATCGCATATCAAATCGTTGTGCTTGGTTCTACGCTTTCTTGTTGGGAAAATTTACAACGAGGAATAGCAAGGTCTTTTGAAGAAGATGAAGTCTTGATAGGAATTAAACAGCCCAGTGAGGTTAGCTTTTTCCCTGATGTTGTTAGTGGTCAAAATCCAATTGCTGACTCAGGCCCATCTATCATTTTTTACTTCCCTGTGACCAAAGATGAAATAAGTTTAATTCGATAAAGGAAGCTGCCATGAAAGACTCTTTAGACGATTAAACGTAATGTGCTGTATGCTGAACATACAGCACCAATGTAGAGCAATATATCATTAGCTGATTGCTGAATATTCTGGCTCATCAACCACATTGATACGGCGAATATTAGCCCCTAACTTGCGCAATTTTCCTTCTAGGTTATCGTAACCGCGATCGAGATGATGTAACCCTTGTACAATGGTTTTCCCTTGGGCTGCTAAACCAGCTAACACTAAAGCAGCGGAAGCTCGTAAGTCAGTGGCCATCACTGGCGCACCAGAGAGGAAAGGAACCCCTTTGACTAGGGCAATATTACCTTTTACTCGAATATCTGCTCCCATGCGTTGCAACTCCGCTACATGACGCAAACGATTTTCAAACACTGTTTCTGCTACCATGCTGCTACCTTCACTCAAGGTTAACAGAGCCATAAACTGCGCTTGCATATCTGTGGGAAACCCAGGAAAGGGTAAGGTTTTGATATCTGTTGCTCTTAAAGGCGCAGGAACTATCCTTAAGCGATCGCTCCCTTCAATAATAACTTGAGGACCGACTTCCCGTAACTTGGCAATGACAGAGGCTAAATGTTCTGGAACAATGGGAGCAACGCTGATCTCTGATTGAGTGATGGCTCCAGCAATTAATAGGGTTCCTGCTTCAATGCGATCGGGAATTACACAATATTCTGTGCTGTGGAGGCGTTCGACTCCAGAGACAACAATTTTGTTGGTTCCTGCTCCTTTGATTCTAGCTCCCATCGAGCGACAGAAGTTAGCTAAATCCATAATTTCAGGCTCTTGGGCAGCGTTTTCAATGATGGTTTCTCCTTCTGCTAAGGTGGCAGCCATCATAATGGTTTCCGTTGCTCCAACACTGGGATAATCTAAATAAATTTTAGCCCCTTGCAGTCGTTTGCGATTGCCTCTCACACAAGCATGAACCACACCGTGTTCGATGCGAACGTCTGCTCCCATCGCTTGTAACCCCCGTACATGAAGGTCTACAGGTCTAGCACCAATAGCACACCCTCCAGGTAAAGGAACACGAGTCATGCCTAAACGAGCAAGTAATGGACCAATAACAAAGAAACTAGCACGGAGTTGAGAAACTAACTCGTAAGGGGCTTGATCTTGGCCAATGTCTTGAGCATTGATGTCAATAACGTCACCATTTCTGTTGAGTTTGACCCCAATGGCTGCTAAAATTTGGGTCATACGCTCAATATCAACTAAATCGGGTAAGTTCCTTAAGCGACAGTCCTCGGAACAAAGAATGGCTCCTGCCATTAACACTAAGGCAGAGTTTTTGGCTCCACTAATAATAACTTCACCCTGCAAAGGGGTTTGTCCTTGAATTTCTAATACGGATTGTTGTTCTTCTAAAGGGGTTGTCATCGATCAATATATAAGAAAGTTTTATGGTTATGCTTTTCAAAACTATGAATTGTATATAGTTTTGGTTCAAATTCGTTTTCAATTTAACTTGGATGATTAAAAAAGTCTAGGTAAAGTTCCGTTTTTATCTATAGTTATGCTAAAGATTTTCAACTTTTTCACAAGCTTTTCAAGGTAGATGAAGGAAAAATTGACTTTTTATTTGAGTTATGGTATTGTGATAAGCTGGGAATTAAAATGCGGAACTGGCGGAATTGGTAGACGCGCTAGATTCAGGTTCTAGTGTCCCTTGGGACTTTCGGGTTCAAGTCCCGAGTTCCGCATGAACCATCAGACTTTTCCTAGCTTCAATGATCACCAGTATTCAGAATCCTCTGATTAAACAGATTCGCAAGTTACATCGTGCTAAAGGACGGCGTGAACAAAACCTGTTACTTTTAGAGGGAACTCACTTAGTAGAGACGGCTTGTGAGCAAAATTGTTCCCTAATAAACTTATGTTACACGGAGCAATGGCAAGCCCGTTATCCCCAATTGTGGGAAAATGTATCTAAACAGGTCAACCGCGCTGAATTGGTGTCTGTTGAGGTTTTGGGGAGTATGACAACTACCGTTAACCCTGATGGTGTGGTAGCAACGGCAGTGTTTCAACCCTATAGTGAGGAGGACATTAGGGATTTTAGGTTAGGCTTAATTATAGAAAGATTACAAGATCCAGGCAATTTAGGCACGATTATTCGCACTGCTGCTGCTACAGAAATTGATGGAATTTGGTTGAGTGATGATAGTGTTGATATTGATAACCCAAAAGTTTTAAGAGCGTCTGCTGGTGCTTGGTTTCAAGTTCCTATGTTTGTGAGTTCAGATTTAAAAATTGTGATTGAAAAATATAAAAATAATGGGGTTAATATCGTAGCAACTTTACCCAATGCAACTCAAACTTATTGGCATTTACAGTTTACCAAACCAACATTAATTTTATTAGGTAACGAAGGGTCAGGGTTATCAAATTCTTTAGTTTCTCTAGCAGATGATCTTGTTAGTATACCTTTAGGTCAAGGGGTAGAGTCTTTAAATGTTGCTATTGCCACAGCATTAATGTTATATGAAGCAAAACGTCAACAGATATTTAAGTAATAGAAAAATTAATCCTCATTCGGTTATCTATTTTTTAGGTTGATCTTTAGTAATCTCTTGTTTAAAAAATGATTCTAACGGATGCAAGCGAAATCCTGGAGCTTGATAATTTTTAGGTAAATAATTCTCAGGAATTGTATTCTGATTTCCGTCTCTAACCGCAGCATAATGAGGTGACAAAATTTCAATACCAACTTCAGCACATTTGTCTTGAATCTGTTGATGTAGTTCAGTATAAATATCACCAATTTCGACAGATGTTGTTTTATTGGTACACACCCTAAGTTGATAGCTAATATAGAAATCATCTAAACTGGTTTGCCACACATAAGGTTTAGGATCATCTACAATATCAGTGGTTTGTAAAGCTGAATTAATTAAAGTCTCATGAACTAAACGCCAAGGAACATCATACCCTAGAGTAATGGTTGTATTGAGAACTAAAGGTTGATCAAAGTCCCTTGTTGTTGCAGTATAGTTAATAATTTTGCTAACAATTAAGATGGAGTTGGGAATAGTGATAATTTCATTATTTTGATTACGAATTCGCGTAGAAAGAATTGTTTTTTCAATAACGACTCCTTGATATTCCTCAATTTTTATGCGATCGCCAATTTGAAAAGCACGGGTATAAATAACAACAAATCCTCCAATTAAATTAGCAATGGTACTGGCTCCTCCAAAGGTAACTAAAGCACCTGCTAAGATAGAAATACCTTGAAATGCTGGAGAATCAAATCCTGGCAAATAAGGAAAAATAATGGCTGATGCTAAACCAACAATTAAAATAACAGTTAACTTATAAGTCGGTTGTGACCAGTCAGGATAAAATCCAGGAATGGTAATTCTTTCTTCTTCTATTGCTTTAAAAAATGGATAACATAAACGGATTAAATAATGGGTTAAAATGAGAGTGATAATAATTAGAAATAAATTAGGTAAATAATCAATAAAGTTAGACCAAACTTGTCCTAATGCTCCAAAAAATGAACTGAAAACACTTTTCCCTAACCGTTCTGTTTGAGGAAATAGACTTAATACTAAAGGAATATAAAAATAGAGAAGAATAAAGATAATAATCCAGCGCAATATTTTTAAGCTTAAGATAACCAGTTGTTTTTGTCGGTAAATAGAAAGAATTGTCCAATTTTGGAGTCTCAAAGTTCTAAAAAGAATATTTCGACCCTCAAGGATTCGACGAGATACAACTGGAACAAACCAATTCAAAAATCGGAAAGTTAAAACAACAAGAATAGTAGATAATAAACTTAGTAATCCTCTTGTACCTAAATAAGATAAGGTTCTTTTCTTACGATATTCAATGATCGAATTTTTGATAATTTCAGAATAATCTTGAGCTAGTTGCTCTAAGGATTTATTATTAGCTTCAGCATCAGCTTTTACTAAATTTAGTAAGGTCTTATTTTTTACATGAATAATATAGAGTCCATCAATGATTCTGATGTCTAAATTCTTCATATCAATTGAACGATCTTCTGCTACTTCCTTAATTCTCTGTGTAGCAATTTCTGCTCGTTCTTGATTAGCTAATCCTTCAACATTTGTCTTAAACTCAAATAAAATTTTGCCATCTAATTTAACAGCAGCAGGAGGATCTGCATTTACAGATTCATCAGAAATAGAGTCTTTTTGGTCTTCTTGTTGTTCTAATTCTTGAACTAAAATATGTTGAGATAATAAACCTTTTTGATTGCTTAGTTCTAAAAAGCTAATCGGTTTTATTTGTGCTATACTCGGCATACAAAAATGAACACTCACTAAACAGAGCAATGTTAAAAGCATTATTATTAAAATATATCTTATTTTTTGAGCCTTGATAATCATGAGACTTTGCCCTATGGATTTATAAATTACATAGTAAAGTTCAAAAGTTTAACTAACAATATAAATTAATCTTTTTTTTATTTTTTTGTAAAAATTTAGAGGAATTCTTATCTAAGAAGTCTAGATTCAATCTTAGTAATCAATCATTGATTTTTAATAAAAATTAAACATAATTTTTATTAAATCCTAGTTACAATTAGAGAATAATCATAAACTTATTGTTCAGTATGAATGGTTCCACTGCAACTTTGTTAATTTCTTGTCCTGATCAACAAGGATTAGTGGCAAAATTTGCCAACTTTATTTATGATAATGGGGGCAATATTATTCATGCCGATCAACATACGGATTTTGAAGCAGGTTTATTTTTAACAAGAATAGAATGGAAGTTAAATGGGTTTAAGTTATCTCGTGATATGATTGCTTCTTCCTTTGCTTCTGTTGCTAAACCATTACAAGCAGTGTGGGATATTCATTTTTCTGATACCATTCCCCGTTTAGCTGTATTTGTCACCAAACAAGACCATTGTTTACTGGATTTATTATGGCGGTGGCAAGCTAAAGAAATTAGAGCAGACATTCCTTTAATTATTAGTAATCACGAAAAATTAAGAGTGATCGCTGAACAATTCAACATTGATTTTTATTATATTCCTATTACAAAATATAAAAAAAATCAACAAGAAGTAAAACAGTTAGAAATCCTAAGGCAACATCGCATTGATTTGGTGATTTTAGCTAAATATATGCAAATTTTAACCCCAGATTTTATTAATCATTTTCCTAATATTATTAATATCCATCACTCTTTTTTACCGGCATTTGCTGGAGCTAAACCTTATCATCGCGCCCATGAAAGAGGGGTTAAAATTATCGGGGCAACTGCCCATTATGTTACTGCAGATTTAGATGAAGGCCCTATTATTGAACAAGATGTTGTGAAAGTTTCCCATCGAGATACTATTCCTGACTTAATTCGTAAAGGCAAAGATTTAGAAAGAGTGGTTTTAGCTAGAGCCGTTCGTTTACACTTACAACATCGGGTTTTAGTTTATGGAAACCGTACCGTTGTTTTTGCTTAATTCTTATCCTCAACTATCTTAATCCTTTAAGGGTAAATAGTTAAGTTTCACTACATTTCTTATTCTAATTTATATTTATTCTAAAATAGTATTAATAGTTGAAATTAACAAGTTAATTAATTACTCATGACACAACAACTGGCATTCATTGGACTGGGTTTAATGGGAGGGTTCATGGCAGCTAATTTAGCCAAAAAAGGCTTTACTGTCAACGCTTGGAACCGTACCCCTAACCGTCCTGGTATCACCATAGCACAAAAAGCAGGTGCTACCATTGTTTCATCCATTGAAACTGCTGTTACTAATGCTGATATTATTTTTACTTGTGTTGGAGATGTGCCTGATGTTAATGAAGTTATTTTTCAAGACAATGGCATTATTAACTATGCTAAACCTGGGGCATTAATCGTTGATTTTAGTACCATTGGAACCCAAGCAGCCCGTAACATTGGCACTCGATTAAAAGCTCAAGAATTTCGTTTTTTAGATGCCCCAATTTCTGGGGGAGATATTGGGGCTAAACAAGGAAGCTTAACCATTATGGTTGGAGGAGAAAAAAACGATTTTGACGAATGTTTACCTTATTTTGAAGCCATGGGAAAAACCATTATTTATTGTGGTTCTATCGGCAATGGACAAGGGGTTAAAATGTGTAATCAAGCCTTATGTGCGGTTCATATGATTGCCCTATGTGAAGCCATAAAAATGGCAGAAAAACAAGGCATTGATCCGAATTTAATGATAGAAGTTTGTCGTACTGGGGCTGCCGGTTCGTGGGCTTTAACTAACTTGGGTCCTAAAATTGTAGACTCAGATTTAGAACCTGGTTTTGCTATTAAACATTTATTAAAAGACTTACGATTGGTTCAAGAAATCATGGCACAATCAGACAGTCAATTACCAGGAGTTACGTTAGCAGAAAAGTTTTTAAAAGTAGTAGCTAATATGGATAATGGATCAGGAAAAGAACAAGGAACTCAAGCCATGATTCGTTATTATAATCAAAAAAACAATGTCTAAAAAATTAATTTTTCAAGGAACAATAACGTATTTAAGTGAACATTGGTATGCCAAAATAATTTCTCCGTTAGTCCAAGTTAAAAAGCTGCTACAAGCTATTTATGAATTTTTACTTCATCTCATTTGGTCTGAGTTAATTTATGGCAAAAAACTTGATAATGAATTTGATAGTCTAGTTGCTTTTATTATTTTTTGCATTTTCTCTCTTATTAGTTACTATTGTCGTGATTATATTCAACTAATTCTAATTATTTTTATAGTTATTTGGTACTTAGATTGTTGGTTTGCAAAATATCAATATTCCCAGGAAAATCATAAAATTGATGTTTTTGTCTACGAAATTGATATTAATAAAATAATTTGCTGTTTATCTCTACCTAAAACTAAAACTCAGTCAATCTTTGCCAGTTTTACTTCAAAGGAAGTGAGTCATATTTCAATGACAAAATCTTCCTTATTAGGAGGGGCTTTTCAGACAGTTTTAGATGAAGTTTGGCAAACGGAAATTTATTTATGTAATGGTAAACATTTTGTTATTGATGAAAATCTTCTTGCCCATGAATCATTATTAACAGCTAAAAAATTAGCAAACTATTTCAAAATTGATGTTATTTTTAGTCATAGTCAAGGAAATAACTCTTATGTAGAACAGCAACTGAATCAACAATTTTTAGATCATTTAAAAAATCAAAATTCAGAAGGGGTTAAATATCAAAAAAATTTACGAAAAGGACATATTTATACAAAATGGCAATGGTCAAATACTTGGAATTTTTTGAAAATGCTCTTTGAAAAAGTAGGATTTTTACTTTTTATCATTATTATGAGTGGGTTTATGATTAAGTTAGGAGAATTATTACACAATATTATCTTAGTTATTAACGGGAAAGATAGGATTATTTATTTGTCTTCACCCCTTCAATGGTTACTTCCTAACTGGCATTGGCGTAATATTTTAGAATTAGTTTTAGTGTTGGGTATTTTTATTTACCAAGGATGGCAGTTAAGTCGCGTTAAACATATTTATATTACTCAATATTATCTGAAATTTTTAATTGACAATAAAATGATTGATAAGATAAAAACGTCAGATATAGAAGCATCATTACTAATCAATAATACTCATTCAGATATTTTAATTATAGGAGAAAATAAAGTAATCAATATTGCTTCATTTCAACAAGAAAAACTAGCTCAAATATTTTGGGCTTATCTTGATGAAGCCATTAATAAGTTTCAGCAAAAACCGCCAAACCAAGTAAGCAATGAACTCGAATAAGAAAGAAAAGAAGGAAACTAGAAGTGAACAAAAACAAGTTAATCATGTTATTCTAAATAATTTAAAGGTTATCTAGGATAAATTATCTCAACCATGAATGTAGTGGATCGTGTTCGTTTAGGGTTAGCTGTCGGTGTGGCAAAAACTATCACTGCTGCGGTTCGTTTCTTGGGTTTAGGGGCTGCTAGTGTCTTACCTGGGGCTATTTCTCGTCGTTTTCATCCTAAACTGTTATCCTTACTCTGTGAACAAGTCAAACAAGGGGTTATTTTGGTGGTAGGAACCAATGGCAAAACCACCACTTCCCTACTATTAAGAACCATTTTAGAAGACCAAAATTATCAAGTTACCCACAATGAAACAGGGGCTAATTTAATTAATGGCTTAGTCACCGCTTTATTGGGAAATACTAACTTAGTTGGCACGTTAACCGCAGATTATGCCATCTTAGAAGTAGATGAAAATATTGTGCCACTGTTGTTAAAAGACTGTCAACCGAGGGTTATTTTAGCCCTCAATTTATTTAGAGATCAATTAGATCGTTACGGTGAAGTTGATGCCATTAGCCAACGGTGGCAAAAAGCGATCGCTCCTCTTTCTCCTAATACTGTTATTATTTTAAATGGTGATGATCCAACGCTTTCTTATTTAGGACAACAATTAAAGCAAAAAGTTCGTTACTTTGGTCTTTCTGAACCTAATTTATATTTAGAGGAAATACCTCACGCTGTTGACTCGATCTATTGTCCTAGTTGTGGTTATCCTTTAACCTATCAAGGGGTGTATTTATCGCATTTAGGGGATTATTTTTGTGAAAAATGTAACTTTCAAAAAAGTTCATTAGACATAAATAGTCAAGATTGGCCACAAATTCTGATTGGGGTTTATAATAAATACAATACCTTAGCTGCTGGATTAGTAGCCGAAGAATTAACCATTGAAAAAACTGCCATTTTTCAGACCGTTAAAAACTTTAAAGCAGCCTTTGGCAGAGCCGAAGAATTAACCATTGAAGGTAAACATATTCGTATTTTGTTATCTAAAAATCCAGTGGGTATGAATGAAACCATTAGAGCCGTTAATAACATCAAAAAAATGGGTAAATCTTCAACTACTTTATTGGTTTTAAATGATAGAATACCTGATGGAACCGATGTGTCTTGGATCTGGGACGTGGACACAGAACCTTTGGTTAAATTAGGGGGAAATTTAGTGGTTAGTGGTGATCGCACCTATGACATGGCCTTACGTCTCAAATATAGTCAAGAAACTCTAGCAAATAAGAATAATCATGTTAAACTAATTATTAAGGAAAATTTGAAAGAAGCCATACAAACTGCCTTAAACCTGACAACAGAGGAGGAAACATTACACATTGTTCCCACTTATTCAGCTATGCTAGAAGTCAGAGGTATCTTAACAGGTCGTCAAATTTTATAATGTTAATAACTTAATGATAATGTCTTCTTTAACTATTGGGGAAAAACCCAAATAATATGGGGAAAAATAAGCATTCATGTGGAGAACTCAAAGTAACGATTGATGGTTAAATCAGCCTTAGAAAAAATCTGTTACCGTGATAGCAGACAAAACTAGCGAACTATGCTAACATCTGGGTTAAACTCACAGAAATACCTTAAAATAAACTATGGGCAAGGTTCTGGTGTTAAATGCGTCCTACGAACCGCTCAACATAACCAGTTGGCGAAGGGCTGTGGTTCTATTGATCAAAGGCAAAGCGGAACAACTGGAAAACAATGAGCGATTAATCTATGCTGATTTTCCCCTTCCTTCAGTCATTCGATTACGCCATTATGTGCGTGTACCTTATAAAGAGATTCCCTTAACACGCCGTAATATCCTAGAACGGGATCGCCACACTTGTCAATATTGTCGCTACAAAGGAGAACAACTCACCCTGGATCATGTGATTCCGCGATCGCGCGGTGGAGGAGATACTTGGGAAAACCTGGTTACCGCTTGTGTTCGTTGCAACGTTAAGAAAGGGAACCGTACCCCAAAAGAAGCACAAATGAACCTGCGACATCAGCCACGCCGTCCCTATAGTAGTTTACAGTTTGAGTTAGTTAAGCATACGAGAGGCAATCTTAATCAAGAGTGGCGTAAGTACATTATTGGCATTTAAGCAGGTTGTCCATCAATATCAGCCACTTGGAACCCCATTTCACACTCATAGACCTGTGGTTGTCGAGTATCCATTTTATCGAGAGAATGACCACAACCGAGTTTTCCGTGGTGCCATCTTGGTGTGCCTTTTTGATCGGCGAGTAAACAGCCGGGACAAACTTGATTGACAGATAAAATATTATCACGGGTTAAGATAACTAGCATATTAAACCTCTTCTGGCTTCTCAACGGCCTCAACTCTATTTTAAGGCGCATTATCCTGCATTTTAGTCGAGGATGTAAATTTCGACATCTATTGTAATTAAACGTAGCAAAAAAAAATCAGAAAACTTGTTAACCAAAAGACAATCTTGTGCTACTATAAATAATTGTCAGTGAAAAAAGCTAACTTTAGCTTCTGACCTGGCGGGGGCGTGGCGGAATGGTAGACGCTACGGACTTAAGTAAAATTGAGCCTTGTTAGAGAAATCTTACAAGTGTAAGCTCTCAAATTCAGGGAAACCTAAGTCTAGTGTAATAGATAAGGCAATCCTGAGCCAAGCTAAAGCCGAAAGGATTTAGAAGGTGCAGAGACTCGACGGGAGCTACCCTAACAGATGAGGCTGAGGGTAAAGAGAGAGTCCAATTCTCAAAGCTAAGATGATGCAGTAGCGAAAGCTACAAGGGAATGAAAATCCGTTGACCGCAAGGTCGTGAGAGTTCAAGTCTCTCCGCCCCCATGTTGTAGAAAATCCCCTTTATCCCTGATTTAGACAGCCATCCTAATTGGTGGTAAGTAAAGCGGAAAAATCTTAAACCTAAAAAGCCGTGAGCGAGAGTTAGCCAGTCCGTTTTAACGGCTGGCAGTGGAGCGAACGGGGACGGCGCTCACAAGGTGCGGAATTCGATTCCGCACAGGCCACCTTGTTTGAACCCCTTGTATCTGCGATCTAATACCAAATCCGTATCTCAAAACCCACTTATAGATTTCTTTCTCCCTGCTCCCTACTCCGGAGCTCCCCTGCTTTCACAAAAGAGGGTTATGGCAATCGGATTGAGTATAATAGGGGGGTGAGTAAGAACAAGGTTGGTCATGATGATATTTTGCTAGATAAAGGTGAAATTCCAGCCAGTAAGAGACGGGGTAAATCCTACGACTATGGAACAGGCAAGCAATGCAGCAAAAAGGAGTGATTTATTGCCGTAATTTTGGTACAACCACTCGCAAAGCAAAGTGATTACCTAAAAGTAAGTCCAC
>JAAUYD010125032.1_pt1 | contig 22674 bp, 18 predicted proteins | sample 7278101 | NCBI WGS metagenome assembly JAAUYD01 (sample SAMN14350128, study PRJNA611818) | marine sediment metagenome | isolation source: surface marine sediment (0.6m) | place: French Polynesia: Moorea | collected 2018-08
ATTGAGTTCCCGGCCGCGCTCCCCGATGAGGGCGATGACGTTGACGTCCGCTACCGTGCGACGGGCGATCATTCCAAGCAGGACGCTCTTGCCGACCCCGGAACCGGCGAATATACCCATGCGCTGTCCACGCCCCACTGTTAGCAGGCCATTGATGGCCCGGATCCCCAGGTCCAAGGGTTCACTGATGCGGCTTCGCAGCAAGGGATTGATGGGCTTGCCGTAGATGGGGTAGTGGGCCTCCACTGGGATGCCCCCCTTCCCATCGATGGGCTGTCCAAGCCCGTCAACAATGCGGCCGAGGAGGGCTCTGCCCACGCCGATGTCGGCCTGGGGCGACACCTCCATAACCCGGCTGCCGGGACCGATCCCCCGCATCTCCTCAAGTGGCATCAGCAGAACGGTATTATCACGGAAGCCCATCACTTCCGCCATAATCTTGGCCTGCTGATCCGGCGCGTACACCTCGCATACACTGCCCAGCTGCGATGCCGGCCCGGTGGCCTCCAGCACCAGGCCCACCACCTTGGTGACCTTACCGCTGGCCCGCACCGTCATGGCATCGTCCAGGATCTTGAGGTAGCGTTGGGTTCGGTTTTCCAAGGTCATCCGTCGGTCCCCTGCCCTTCATCCGTCTCGATCGTCTTGCCGAGCTGTTGACGGAACAGGTTTTCGATGAGCATCAACTGGTGCTCGATCCGTGCATCGATATCGCCGAAATCGGTTTCGACGATACACCCCCCGCGGCCGATGCCCGGGTCGGCGCTCCAGGTCAGGCGGGCCGGGTCGATGGTCGGCAGATCCAAGAGATTCTGGCTATCCTTGAGCCGCGCCAGGTCGTCCGGATTGACGCGAATATTGAGCCGATTCGTGTCCATTACCTTGGCGAGGGCCTGATTGAGGACGCTCGGCAGTGCTTGCGGCAGTTCGCCAATCGCATGGGGTATCACCTTACGGGCGATGGCCAGGGAAAGCTCGACGACGGCCTTTTCGGCCTGCCCCGTCAATTGTGCCTCGGTAGAAGCCATGGCCGCCACGGCACTCTGAAGGGCCTGAATAACTGGGGCCAACGATTCGGCCGCCGCTTTCTGTCCAGCTTCCATACCGGCGGCATATCCCTCTTGGCGGGCCATGGTCATCTGCTGCGCGGTCGACGGTTCACTGCCTTCCGCACCCTCCTGATGGTGGTTGGCGGGGATAAAAGCGCCCGAATTTGGTGGCGTCTCACTGTCTGACCACCCACTGCGGGAACTCTCTTCGGGTGCGTCAGCCCCCTCAAACTCGGGGAAGCAGTGCGGTTTGAAGCACCCGTCATCGTTTGATGGTGATTGCGATGCCATACTAAGCAACGAATTCCTCCCCACCACGGCCACTGATGATCAGCTCGCCTTTTCGCTCCATATCCTGGATCACTTTGGTGACCTTCTGCTGGGCATCGGTCACGTCCTTCATCCGCACCGCGCCGGCAACTTCCATCTCCTCCTTGAGGATGGAAGCGGCGCGTTCCGACATATTCCGGAAAATCTTCTCTTTGACCTCGTCGGCGGCGGCTTTCAGTGCCAGTGCCAACTCATTGGATTCGACCGAGCGCAGCACTTGCTGCAGGCCCTTGTCGTCAACGTAGATAATATCATCGAAGATGAACATATTGGCCTTGATCTCTTCGGCCAGATCTGGATCGCTCTCTTCGATCTCATCGATGATCTGTTCGGCCGAAGCGCCGTCAATCTGATTGAGAATCTCTGCCAGATGCGTCACTCCGCCAGCTTCCTGGGTGGCGGCATTATCCTTGTTTTGCAAAATCTCGGCGAACACCTTGTCAATCTCCTCCACCATGCCGGAGACAACCTTGTCCAGGCTGGCGATGCGGTAAGCCACATCGGACTTGATCTCATCGGGCAGCTGCCCCAGCACCTCGCTGGCCGAATGGGGATTGAGATTGACGATGATCAACGCGATGGTCTGGGGATGCTCATCCTTGATGAGCTGCACCAATTGACTTGCCTCGATGTTCTGGATAGCGGCCAGATTCGTCGGCTGTTTCGGGTCATCGCCCCCGTTGCCGCCCTCCACGGCGACGGGTTCCGAACCGCTGGGGCTGCCCTCGCCCCTCCCTGCTTGGGGTTCATGGGTTAACTGAGGACCGCCCAGATTGCTGAGAAACTCCTGCGCCACGCGTTCCACCAAGTCCGGACTGATGCTGCCCATTTGGGACTGCAGTTTGTAAATCATGGCGCGCTCAGCATCGCTCAGCCGGTCGAGAAGGCTCCGGGCCGCCTCAGACCCAATGGCATGAACGAGAATGGCGGCTTTCAGAGATCCGGCAAGCTTGTTGGGATTCATCTGTGCTGTGCTTTCCGAAGCGTTCTCGGACGCATTTCAAACGGCGCCATGGGAAGTACTGCGCAAGGTCTCACTGTTGTTGATCCTTTAACCAGGACTGCATCAACTGCGCGGTGCCGTCCTGGTTGCTGGAGATCAGCTGCGCCGCCTGCTGGGTATACGGCAGCTGGGTGCCATCATACTCTTTCTCCAGTTCTGCGATCGTCTTGGGCAATTGTTCGATCAATTCGTAGTCCTCTATTGACGTTGAGGTCAGCCAAGCGATCAGGGGCTTTACGACGATGAGGTAGCTGAAAATGAGAAATCCCCCGGCGATGAGGTATTTGAGCAGGTAGGCATACTCAGACAATTTATCCAATAACCCCGGCGCCTTGACGGTTTCGGCGGCCTCCTCTTGTCCGGCGGCGAAGCTGATATTGACGACCTCCACCTGGTCTCCGCGTTCGGCGTCGAAGTTGACCGAACGCCTGACGATATTCTGGAGTTTGGCCATCTCCTCTTCCGTCCGAGGGACATAAGTGGTCGTGGGTGCCTCCCCTTCGACAGCGGCAGCCACACTCTGGTAGGTGCCGTCAACCACCACCGCCACCGAGAGCCGTTTTAGCTTGCCGGTTGGCATGACTTGGTGACTGGTCACCTTGCCGATCTCGTAATTGGTAGTGTTGTCCGTTTTACGAAATCCATCCTTAGCGGCGCCGCCAGAAGTGCGTGGTTGCCCCTGGGTAATATTGGCGGCCAGGCCCGGAATCCCGGCTGGTCCACCAACGGCCCGGTTGGAGGCTTCGTTGTAGTTTTGCTCACTCCGCACCACTTGGTTGTCCGGCAGGTAGAGTTCTTCGGTTTTCTCCTGTCGGACGAAATCCAATTCGGCGGCGACCCTCACAATCGCCTTGTTCTTCCCAAGAACATTCTCCAGCATGGTGGCGATCCGCGTCTCGAGAATACGCTCCAAGCGCGCCTGAAAATCCAGTTGATCATTGGAAATATTGCCCAGGTCATTGGGATTCTCGTGGCCGGCAAGCAGCTTGCCGTTGCTGTCCACCACGGTGACCTTTTCCGGTGGCAACTGCGCCACGCTGGAGGAAACCAGGTTGACGATTCCCTGCACCTGATCCTTGGAGAGAAAACGGCCCCCTTTGAGCTTGAGGATCACCGACGCGCTGGCGGGGTGTTCATCTTCGATGAAGAGGGATTTTTCGGGCATGACGAGATGCACCCGGCTGCTCTCCACCTCCGAGAGCCCATTGATGGTGCGAACCAGTTCCCCCTGTAAGGCGCGTTGATAGTTGACGGTTTGGGCAAACTCCGTCATGCCGAGCTTCAGATTGTCGAACAGTTCAAATCCAATCCCGCCCCCGTTGGGCAATCCCTGGGTGGCCAGGTCGATGCGCGTGGTGTAGATTTTGTCGCGGGGCACCATGATGGTGGCGCCATTGGCCGAAAGACGGTAGGGGATCTTGCGTGCATCCAATGCCGCGATCACCTCTCCGGCGTCGGCGGGTGCCATCTGTGTGTAGAGCGGCAGGTAATTGTCATTCCCCGACCAGGTGATCAGAAAGAGAAAGGCCGCCATCGTGCCGAAGAAAAAGACCAGCAGCGCGATCAGTTTCCCGAGGGAGATGTGCTTGAGAAGGGTTTTGAGGAGCGCCGGTATCTCTTTAGGATTGAAGGCCATAGGTCCCTATGCTTACATCTGCATGTTTTTAATCTGGTCGTAGGCGGCCACGATCTTGTTGCGCACCTGAACCATCAACTCGAAGCTCACTTCCGCTTTCTGCAGGGTGATCATGGTGTTGTGAATATCCGTGTTCTCGCCGCTTACCATTTGCCGCACGGCCTCATCTCCTTTGAGTTGCAGTTCGTTCACCTGGTCGAAGGTTGACTGCAGGAGATTACCGAAGCTGCTGGCTTCCGCAGCAGGGTTGGCTTCGGGGCGCTCTGGAGCGGGTTTAACGGTGTCGATGCGCGGGGGTTGGAGGGCGTTCAACTTCATCATTAGCGTCCAATCTCGAGTGCCGTCACGGCCATGTCTTTGGTGGTTTTGACGGCGGTCACATTGGCCTCATAGCTGCGGCTGGCCGACATCATGTTGACCATCTCCTCAACGACGTTGATATTGGGCATGGCCACAAAACCGCTTTCATCGGCGTCGGGATGGGCCGGGTCGAATTTGCGGATAGGGGGTCGCCTGTCCTCTCGGATCTCGGTGACCTGAACCTGTTTGAGGTAGGTATCCATACGGTTGCGCAGTGCTTGTCGAAAGTCGGCCGGCGGCTCTACGGTTTCGAAAAGAGCATCCTTGCGCTTGTAGGGTCCGCCCTCGGCGGTCCGCGTTGTGCTGACATTGGCCAAGTTATGGGAGATGAGATTCATGCGGATCCGCTGGGCATTGAGACCTGCGGCACTGGCATCAAGCGACTTCATGAAATCCATGATTACTTCCCACCTCCTTTGATCGCATTCTTCAGGCCCATGAACTTGCTTCCCAAAATCTGGGCGGTGGCTTTATAAAGAAGGTTGTTGCGTGCCAGGTCGGCCATCTCTTTTTCTAAAATGACGGTGTTGCCGTCTCCCCGCAGACTCACCTCTGCAGACACTTCACGCATTTCGGGTCGTATGGCAGCGCCGGCGTGGCTGCGCGGCGGCAGATGCCCTTGATGGGTCAGTGTCAATTCTCCGTTGCCGGTTTTTTGACTATTGGCTTGGAGAGCTTCTTTGACCGCCAAGTCAAATGCCTTGTAATCGGGCGTATCCACATTGACGACGTTGGAGACGACGACCTCGTGCTTACGGGAGCGCAGGTTGAGGGCACGTTGCATCAGATCGAAGTTGGCGTTGAAGAGTTTGTCTACCGGCATGTCTACCTTCCTTGTGCATTGCTGGGGGTACTAAAAGCAAGGTTTGTACCACGGTCCTAAAGACATCGCCTTAGAATTATTTTTGACAAATTTTTAGTAGCTTACGGTATTTTGCCAGATGCCTCAGCCTCCCCATCGGGTGGCTGGGCGGCAATTTGTACCGGCACGGCAGAGGATTCTGCCGGTCGGCTGAAGGCTTCAGCCGGTGGCGTTGGACAACTCCGGGTTTTCGGATCGGTATTCGTTGAGTTTGTTGCGGAGCGTGCGAATGCTGATCCCCAGCATCTCAGCCGCGCGGGTGCGGTTGGCGTTCACCTGTCCCAGGGTGGAGAGAATCAGCCGACGCTCCATCTCCTTGACCGTGGTGCCGGCCGGCAGGTCTTCAGGCAGTGCTGTTTGAGGATCCTCAACAAGGAGATCCTCGCTTTGGAGGGTGGTATTCCGGCAGATCAGGACGCCGCGTTCGATGGTATTCTGCAATTCTCGGATGTTGCCGGGCCAGGAATGGGCTTCCAGGCGGGCAAGGGCCTCTGGTGCTATCCCCGTCACCAGTCGCCCGTGGCGCCCGCTGAAGCGAGCGATAAAGGTGTCCACGAGCAGCGGAATATCTTCCCGGCGTTTGCGCAATGGCGGCAGCTCGAAGGGCAGCACCTTGAGCCGGTAATAGAGATCTTGGCGAAACGTGCCATCGGTCACCATCTGTTTGAGGTCGCGGTTGGTGGTGGCCACCACGCGGGTATCGACGGATACCGGCGCCTGTCCGCCGATGCGGTCCACCATCCGTATCTGCAGCACGCGCAGCAATTTGGCCTGGAGCGTCAAAGGGAGTTCGCCGATCTCGTCCAATAAGAGGGTGCCGCCGTCGGCCATTTCGAAGCGGCCCAGCTTCCGGGTCAATGCGCCTGTGAAGGCGCCCTTTTCATGTCCGAAGAGTTCGTTCTCAGCCAGCTGATCCGGGAGAGCGGCGCAGTTCATGGCCACGAAGGGTGCCTGAGCACGGCCGCTGTGGGCGTGGACATAGGCAGCCAGCAGTTCCTTACCGGTACCGCTTTCGCCGGTGACCAAAACAGTGGCATCGCTGTCGGCGACCCGTCGGGCCATATCCAGCAGGGCCAACAGCTCCGCGTCCTGGGTCACCAATTCATTCTCCCCGCCATGTATAGGTCCAGGCTGGGATGGGTGGGCCGGAACCTCACTGGCCGCCACTGAGAGGGCCAGCTCGACTGAAATTGCCAATCGCTCGGCGGACACGGGTAGCGCGAGGTAGTCGACGGCGCCAAGCTGCATGGCCTGGACAGCCTCGTTGACCGATGCGCTTGGGCTCAATGCAATGATGGGCGGGGAATCGTTCTCCTTCTGGAGCTGGCGCATTAGCTGAATTCGATCATCGGCGTCAGTGCCGAACTCAACCAGGAGCAGGTCGATGTCCGATGACCGCAACCGATCCAGCGCTTCCCTGGCGTTGGCGACCGGTTCCACGGGGAATCCCTGTGCCGACAAATGAGGGATGAAGACGGACGAGGGATCGATGGTATCACCGATGTAGATCACTTTTCGAAGTGGTTGGCTCATGCTGTGATGCGGTAGATCCGCTCGCGGTACAGGTGATTGGTTGAAGAAGGTCAGGGGAGATAGTGGCAACAAATGTGCCAGTCGAAAAGGGGTGCGGGTGTCCGGTAAGATAGATCGCTATCGACGAGGGATCGATATTGATTCCAAATGATTGCGGTAAGCAGGGAAATGCTGCTGCCGCTGAGCCGATGAAGTCTTAACGTCACTGCATTGACGCGGAGCGCCGTGGCCAGGATTCTGGCGGGCGTTTGTCCAACTGGAGGATGCGGCGGCGATGCTCACGTGGCATGTAAGCTTACCGACCATTGGCGGCAAATCAATCCTTTGCCGGGCATCCAAACAGCGGTGGCGGGAAGACGCGATCCCGATTTCAGCCCGTTTTTTGCAGATCGTAACGTTTGATCTTCTCAACCAAGGTGGTGCGCTTAATTTTTAACAAATCCGCCGCACGGGTTTTTACCCAGTTGGTTTTCTCAAGGGATTGACAGATCAATTTCTTCTCGAAGGCCGTCACCGCCGCCTGCAGGTTGACGCCCCCTTCGGTCAGCTCCACGCGGGGAGGCGGGTTGACCGCCGTGGCGGTTCGCATTTTACTCGGCAGGTCATCGACACCGATCAGACCATTACCCGTCAGCACCACCAGTCGTTCCACCAAATTGGACAATTCGCGCACGTTGCCCGGCCACGTGTAGCGCTTCAACACGGTCATGGCCTCCGTCGCAAACCCGGTTACCTCGAAGCCGAGCTTGGCGCTGTATTGCCGCAGAAAGTGGTCGGCAATCAGGGGCACGTCGGAGGCGCGTTCCCGCAGTGCAGGGAGCCGAATCGGGATGACGTGCAGACGGTAATAAAGATCTTCCCGAAAGCGGCCCGCCTTCACGGCGGCCTCAAGATCGCGGTGGGTGGCGGCGATGATGCGCACATCCACGGCGACAAGGCGATTGCTGCCAACAGGTTCAAACGATCTCTCTTCGAGCACTCTGAGCAGCTTCACCTGGAGATCGGGGCTCATATCACCGATCTCGTCCAGAAATACCGTGCCGCCGTTGGCCGCCTCGAATTTACCGATTTTTGTGGTGGAGGCGCCGGTAAACGCCCCGCGGGCATGACCAAATAGTTCGCTTTCCAGCAAGTTGGCCGGAATGGCGCCGCAGTTGATGGCCATGAAACGTTGGCTGGAGCGGCCCGATAGAGCGTGGAGCTGTTTGGCCACCATGCCTTTGCCCGTGCCGGTCTCGCCCGTTATCAGGATGGTCGAATCGGTGGGTGCGACGCGCTGCATCCGTTCGAACACCCTCGCCATTGCCGAGCTTCGGCCGATAATGGGATTCGATCGCGCCTGCTTGCCACATCGCCCAGCGGTCGTTTCACCTATTTCGATGGTTTCACCCTGCAAATGGCCTCCTTGGTCGGCAACGTTCAGCGGGGGAATTCAGTTGCGGGGGTGATCTGTGGTGTAGGCAAGTTGTGCACCAACTACCGATCTCTCAATGCGTACGGTCGGATTCCAAGGGCAAGCCATGCTGTTTATTGATCTTAACATACCAATATCTTTATTATTTTTAGTTTTCTGCGCGGTATTCCCAGACAATTGCGGCATTGGTTGTCACTACTTCGAATGCCGTCGGGGATATTGGAAATTGCAGACAAACCAACGCAATTTGCAAATTTTTTAATCAATTTTTTTCAATTTGCAATATCTTCATGTGGCCAATTGGCTATCCGCCAAATAAATGGGTACGGAACCAGCCTATCCCATCCTGTGCTTCCGCTCGTTACCGTCAACAGCGCAGATCGGTGGCCTCTGAACGACGACGCCGATACCCCTAAAGTCCATCCGCCATCCAGACGATACTGTGATTGATCGCCCCAGACCGAGCGAGAAAGGAGGACGGCTTTGTTGCGCTTGTTAAAGCGCGCTCATGAGAGCGTCAGAAAGACAATCCCCCGTAGAAGACAATATGGGGTTAGAATACCCCGACACACTCTTAGAAAAGGAGAAACATCATGGCAATGAACAATATTCATCTAACAGCTGGTATGAGATCCAACCTCGTCAGCATGCAGAACACGGCTAAGCTGATGGACAACACCCAGAGTAAACTGGCCAGCGGCCTCAAGGTTCAGAGCGCTCTGGATGATCCCATCAACTTCTTCAAAGCCCAGGAGCACCGCAACCGCGCCAACGACCTGGAGTCTCGTAAAGACGCCATGTCTGAGGCTGTTCAGACGGTGAAGGCGGCCAACAATGGCATCGAAGGTCTTTCCGACATGCTGGCCCAGGCCAAATCTCTGGCCCAGTCCGCCAGGTCTGCAAGCTCTACGGATGCCCTGCAGTTCGCATCGCAGTATAACGAGATCCGCTCCCAGATGACCACACTGGCTGAGGACTCTGGATATAAGGGGATCAACCTGCTCAACGGAACGGATGAGGAACTGACGGTCTACTTCGATGCCGATGGTGACAACTCCATCACCCTGACAGGTTTTGCCGGCACGGCAGATGGTCTCACGGTTTCCGATGTTGGTTCGACTTGGACCAGTTCGGCCACGGAAACCTGCACCACCGCCATTGACAATGCCCTAACGGCCATTGACAATGCCAACTCCGAGCTCAGGACCAAGTCCAAGATCCTCTCCTCGAAGCTGAACATCATCACCACCCGTGATGAGTGGGCGACCAACATGGTCAACACGCTCGAAGAAGGTGCGGACAAACTGACCTTGGCAGACATGAACGAAGAGGGGGCCAACATGATGATGCTCCAGACGCGTCAACAGCTTGGCACCACTTCACTGAGCATCGCCTCCCAGGCAGCTCAGGCAGTACTGAGACTGTTCTAAGATGATCCATCCTCTGCTCTTTGAACGGTAAGGGGCAATTTAAGGTGGGGGAATAATCCCCCACCTTTTTTCTTTTCAGACCAGGCCAATAGCGACAACACACATCATCTCAACAATGTTTATAATGAACTAAGGGCAGTAAAGATGGCACAGTCTGTACTATTTGAAGCGGCATACAGTTTACCCAACAGGCCTGGCACCTTTTCTGCAAACTGACATTGGGTGAAAACAACCAATCTGCAAACGACATTTTAGAGGAATTATGGCACTCAAAATTAGTTTGAAGCCCAATGAGCGAATGATTATTGATGGTGCCGTCATCACAAATGGCGGGAGAAAGACGGAATTCATCGTAGAGAATAAAGTCCCAATCCTGCGACAGAACAACATCATGAGCGAAAAGGCAGCGGATACGCCCTGTAAGAGACTCTATTTGACCGCGCAACTGATCTACATAGACAACACTCAACGAGATGCGCATCATGCCTTGTTCAACCATCAGGCTGCGGAAATTATCGAAGCAGCGCCCAGTATAAAGCCCTACATCGCAAAGATGTCTGATGAATTACTTGAAGCCCACTACTATCGCGCTTTGAAGACAGGTAGAGACTTGATTAATTACGAGGCGGAGGTGCTAAGTCGTGTATAAAACCCCTTTACAAGCTTACCAGGAAGTCGACAAATCGGGGATGACGGGTCGCGAAGTGGAAGCGTACGCGCTTACCAAAGTCGCCATGGCACTGCGGGATTGCCAGCAAAGATGGGATTCCCCGGAACGGGATCAATTGCTTGATGACGCCTTAAAATTAAATGGGCGTGTATGGAGCATCTTCCAGGCAGAACTCACCCGGGCTGACAACCCCATGCCTCAGGTAATCAAGCAAAACATCCTCAAACTGGGCGCTTTCATCGATCAACGGTCCATCAATATCATGGCATATCCCAAACCAGAAGCTCTCGACATCATCATTGCCATCAACGAAAATCTTGCCGCCGGTTTGCGGGAATCGGTCGCGAATGGGAGCGCTCCTTCAACCAGTGATGCCGACGAAAATCAGCAATCGGCAGCCCATCGGCCTTCTATCTCGGCTGCGTCTTAAACACCAGCAACGTATCCGCCATACCTTCAATAAGAAACCTCCATCTCGCACTGAAGATGGAGGTTTTCATTTTGATACTGCGCCGAGAGACCGGTATTGTTTACAACATCTGGGCCTCTGACCGATTCCAGCTAATGTTCATGGCGAAGATACCACTTGTGAGCTAGGCCGATGCCAGCGGTCAAAGAGGTTTTCGCCCGCCAACCGAGTTTGGACATCCGTGAAAGATCCAACAGTTTCTGTGGTGTCCCATCTGGTTTTGAAGGGTCGAAACAAATCTCGCCCTCATACCCGATGACCTGCCCAACCATCTCAGCCAGATCGCGAATCGCAATGTCCTTTCCAGCCCCCACGTTTACAAAGCAGGGAGAAGGATAGTTCAAGAAAGTTTCCTCGATTAATTGATTGTCCAGAGCTAAAACATGCAAACAGGCATCGGCCAGATCATCCACATACAGAAACTCACGCCGCGGCCTACCAGATCCCCAAACCACCACTTCTGGATCACCGCGACGTTTCGCTTCGTGAAATCTGCGAATCAAAGCGGGAAGTACGTGTGAGTGGTCTGGATCATAATTGTCGTTTGGACCATATAGGTTGGTGGGCATGAGGGCTACAAAGCGCGTATTGTATTGCCGATTGTAAGCCTCGCACATTTTGAGACCCGCAATTTTGGCGATGGCATAGGGCTCATTGGTGGGTTCGAGCGGACCGGTGAGGAGGTGCTCTTCCCGCATCGGTTGGGGCGTCTTTTTTGGGTAAATACAGGAGGAACCCAAAAAAAGCAGTCTCTCAACACCTGCTCGATAGGCTGCATGGATAACATGCGACTGAATGGATAGGTTCTCATAAATGAATTGACCCGGTAAGTCATTATTGGCTTGGATCCCACCTACTCTGGCGGCCGCGAGGATCACATATTGGGGTTGTATGGCGTCAAAACAGCCTCGCACTTCATCCTGCCGGATCAAATCAACCCGCAGAAGGTTGATCGGTGCAGGCCCTCCCACCGCCTTTTCAGATGGGATTGGGCCATAATTGGGCACACGGGAATGGTAGCTTCCCACGATATTGGTGTATCCTGAGGATAGGAGCTTGCGGATAAGGGCGCTGCCCACCATACCTGAAGCGCCGGCGATAAATATGGTCGCATCCTTGTGCATGCGCAGCCCTCAATTTTGCGACATCGATGTTCACCCGAGACGCGTTGTTGCCCGAATTGGAAATCCCGCTTGTATTCGGGTCATCATCATCAGGGCTAATAATTTTTACTGTAGCGGCAAGGCCCATCTTTTTAAGCCGTTCATGCGCTCACGCCTCCTGGTGCTGGTTAATCCTGAAACCGGCCCTCTGGCAAAGCTCATCACGCTTGGCCTCCTCTAAATCCGCCGCAACCATCTCTTTGACCAACGTTTCAAAAGAGGTTTGCGGCTGCCAGCCAAGCTTTACTTTGGCCTTGGTAGGATCTCCAAGGAGGGTATCGACTTCCGTGGGGCGAAAATAGGTTGGGTCCACGGCCACGATGGTTTTACCGTTGGCTGCATTAACGCCACGTTCATGAATACCCGCTTCCTCCCATCGGATGGAGAGGCCAAGTTTCTGAGCAGTACATTCAATGAACTCTCTCACCGAATGCTGCTCGCCGGAGGCGATGACATAGTCGTCCGGTGTATCTTGTTGGAGCATCAGCCATTGCATATATACATAATCTCTGGCATGACCCCAATCCCGCAGCGCATTCAGATTACCAATATAGAGACAATCTTGTAAGCCTAAATAGATGCGCGCCATCGCTCTGGTGATTTTGCGGGAAACGAAGGTCTCTCCCCTTAAAGGAGATTCATGGTTGAAGAGAATGCCGTTGCAAGCAAAGATATTATAAGCCTCTCGGTAATTCACCGTAATCCAGTATGCATACAACTTTGCGCAACCATAGGGTGACCGCGGATAAAAGGGCGTTGTCTCCTTCTGCGGCATCTCTTGGACCTTCCCGAACAACTCCGACGTCGACGCCTGATAAAATCGGGTTCTCTCTTCAAGGCCCAATAGGCGAATCCCTTCCAGCAGCCGCATGGTTCCCAGAGCATCCACGTCTGCCGTGTACTCAGGGGTTTCAAAAGAAACCTGAACGTGGCTCTGTGCGGCCAGATTGTATACTTCATCGGGACGAACCTGCTGCAGAATCCGAGTGAGGTTGCTTGCATCGGTGAGATCACCATAATGCAGGATCATTCTGCGATCTTCATCGTGGGGGTCCTGGTATAGTTGATCAATCCGATCCGTATTGAACAACGAGGATCTGCGTTTGATGCCATGAACCTCATACCCTTTTTCGAGAAGCAACTCGGCAAGATATGCGCCATCTTGTCCCGTTATCCCTGTGATAAGCGCTTTTTTCATCTAGTTATCCATGTTTACTTTGAACGCCATGAAGAAAATGAAGTCGTGTATACGGTGTTTTGCACAGCCCCCTCTACGCCAGCTCTCCTGATTTACCGGACCGCAAGTCGACTCGCAGGCATTGTTCGCCGACCGCCATTTGGGTGGCCAGATCCCACGGGCTTTTGACCAGCGGGTAGTCATCGATGTGATAGACTTGGGCACCAAATGTTTTGGCGATTTGGAGCACCTCTTCTGTGGCTCCGATCGAGACGGCAACGATTTCCTGGACCTGGCCTTTCAGCGCGGCCAGCCGCTTTTCCAAGCTGGGGCAATTGGCTCCCACCAAGGCACAAAGGGATAGCGATCCTGCTGATCGGCTACCGTTCTCCAGGCGCATGGGTCCGATCTTTGCTCTTACGGATACGCCATGTTGGAGGATGCCGTCATCATATCCAAAACGCACGATGGCCATCTCCATGAAATCAAGCGCTCGGGCATCTCTACCTTGCGCCAACAAATCGCTAATATATTGATAAATCAATACCTTGTTATGTGGATACGCACCTATTAAGGTGGTATACATGCGGTCTATTTGCAGTCTATCGATCGCCTGAATTGAGACAGCGCTCTCAAGGATTTTGGCCATCTTGATAATATTGCTATGAAATGGGTTTGTGATCAGAAAGCCCTTCTTGGCAGCTGTGATGGCTCCTGAAGGGTCTCCTTGCTGGAGATAGGCCATTCCAAGGTTGATGTGGGCATCGGCGTTATCTGGGATGCTGGTTGTTACCGTTTCAAAACTCTGGATCGACTGCACATATTCGGCCATCTCGAGGTGCAGCAACCCTTTTGCGTTGTGGAGAGCGGCACTCTTGGGATGCTCGTTCAATGTGATACGGAGCGTTTCCGCTGCCATTTCAATGTCAGCCATCCCAATGAGGGCACATACTTTCAGCGCCGCCCACTCCGGAGGCAGCGATTTTTGACCAGATTGGGAGATCAGGTTAAGGGCTTCACGATATTCTCCCAGTTCCATGTAGAGCGTTGCCGCTGAGGTTATCAACGCTGCAGTGTCTCTTTGGCTGAAGTCGATCTTTCCCAACCGTTCTAAGACGCTGCCGCGGTTGCTGCGCCAATAGGCATCCCAGGCCTTATTGAGGGTCTCGATCGGGGAGAATGTCGCCCTTTGGGGCGGCCGAATATCTGGTCGAGATGCATAAACATCTCCGGACAATTTTTGATGCAGTACAATGCCTTTTTCAGCAGCTGAACGATACTCGCGTAGGATTTGGAGATTTTCGCGCCTTTGCGCCTCCCGGTTGGCGTGCTCAATGCTCGATGCGGATTTCAGGTAAAGCCCTAAAACGACTGGCAGGTGGAGGAAATCATGGGTCTGTGAAACTCTCAGCCAGAATTCGTAGTCGCCCGAGGTGACGAAATCGGATCTGAAGTAACCGTATTCCTCGTGGAGGGTTCTCCGCCACATGGGTTGTGGTCCCATGAAGCAATTCCCCTCCAGCAATTTCTGCCGATCCCAATCCAGCCAACCGAAGCGACCGGTGGGGGTGCACCGTTCAAAGGTCTCATTTTCGGTCTCGGTAATCAGGAGGTCTGCGTATACAAGGGCGATATCGGGTCGCTGATCGAGCGTGCCCGCCATGATCTCGAAAGCGTCCCTGCGATGCCGATCATCTGCGTTGGCATTGGAGATATACCTGCCGCTCGCCAATTGGATTCCTCGATTCCATGCTGCGTACACCGTCTCCCGCTGGCCCGTCCTTAGGTAATTGATATTACCGTGGTGCTGTTGATATTCACGTACGATAGTGCCCTCATCTTGCTCAGAGCCGCTGTCAACAACGATAATCTCCAATTTGTCGGCGATCGATTGACTGAGCAGATCCTCCAGGCATCCCGCGATATATCGCTCTGCGTTATAGACCGACACGATTACCGAAGCGACGATGTCTGATTCCCGAGAATTTATGACATCCGTTGATTCTATGATGGTATTTTGTTGGTTGTTTGACGTGGACATTGTCTTCTTCGGCTTGCTGATTTTTCGAGAATCCTCCGTGGCCCTTCACCCCTCAGGCGAATGTCTTTCAATGCGCCCCTCATTCTCCAGCTTTGCAACGGTTCGTCGAAGAGAGTCGCTACCACAGCGACAATCAAAGGCGCCTTTTGCCACCTGAAGTGCGTATTCGAACTGTTCCGCCTTCAGTAAACCCTCGACGAAGGTTTCGAAAGAAACCGATAGCATCGGCCCCAGCGGCGTCGCTTTTAACCGCTTGAAGGTTTTGCGCGCCGAACCCAGGTCCCCAGCACAGAGGTATCCCGATGCGAGCAAAAACAAGCCAGGAAGGTAGCGGGCGTGATCCTGGCAAAGAGGTTCCAATATGGGGAGCGCCTCTTCGACCCTGCCCAAATGGATGAGGACAATGGCGTGATTGTAACGGGATTCCCGAAAATGTGGTGCACGTTCAACCGCCTTCACGGCATTTTCCAATGCACGCTGGTACTCCCCCAATTGAAAATAGGCCGTCCCCATGTTGATATACGCCTCCGGAATCTCCGGTTTCTGACGTGTGAAGCGCTCCCATAAGGAGATGGCCTCCTCATACCGTTGCAATAGACCCGCCTGAATCGCCAACTCACGCAGGGCATAGGGGTCCTCGCCGTTTTCGGCCAGTTTTTTCAATCCGAGCTCGTAGTAGACGGTGTGTTTCTGCTTGGTCTTCTCGACATTCAGCTTGCCATAGTGATGAACGGGCACTTCAGCGGGTTTCAGCCGGTAGCCGTTCTCCTTTAAAGATGGCTCCAGCATTTCATGGACCGGGAAGGTGTACCGCAGATTTGAGTCGTTTGGGAACAGACGCACCTTATACGTTGGGATCCAACCGTTACCGCGCTCTTCCGCCCGATATTCGCCTCTGTTGGGTGTCCATCCGATGATGGTGGGATTCGAGTCGTAGTTGCGGGTTGTTATCGTGTAAGCGGTTCTGGTTCCTTCCGAGCATCGCATAAGCTCTCGAATGTGAGCATGGTCATTGGGAGATACCACCTCATCAGCGTCTAGTACGAGGATCCATTCACCAGCAGCCTTTTCGAGATACACATTTCTCGCAGCGGAAAAATCCCCCTGCCACTCGACAGAGTGAAGCTTGGCACCAAAAACAGTGGCAATATCCTCGGTCCTGTCGGTGGAACCCGTGTCCACGATGACAATTTCATCGGCCAGGCCTTGAACACTCTGCAAACAACTGGCGAGGCAGGCCTCTTCGTTTTTAACGATGAGGCAGATGGACAAAAATGGCCCATTCTGATGAGTGTCCAGATTGGAAAGGGGGCCCAAGCGGCCCCGTACCTTTAGCGCCGGTTCGAGGATACCGTCGTCCACACCAAACCGCACAATCGCATTTTGGATCAGACGGACGGTCTCTTGATCCGCGCCGGTTTGCAAGGAAAGGTCGATGTGGAAGTAGGTCAACAAGCGGTGGTTGGGGTAGTGGTTGAGTGCCTCCTCAACCATCTTTCGCCCTCGATCAACTTGCCCAAAGCAATGGATTGCATTTTGGTAGAGCTCAATCAGGTCGCTCGAAGTAGGGGATAATGAGAAGGCCTTCTCATAGAGGCCAAATGCTTCCGCGGGATCCAAATGATCCCAGAGCAGCGTAGCCAAATTGGCATAGGGGTCGCCGTACCCGGGATCTAGAGCGATCGCTTTGCGAAAGTGAGATTCGGCGGACTGAAGATCATTGGCGTGGACCGACAGAAGCCCCGCGAGGTTCCAGGACAAGGCACATTCAGGATCCTCCTCGAGCGCCCTCTGGACAAAACCGTCCGCAGCGTCCAGGTCACCGAGTCCCTCTCGTACATATCCGCAAAGAGCCGTGAGGGTGCCCCCCCCTTTGGAGGCGTTGAAACGATCGGCGAATTCGGCTGCGGTCTCATGGAGTTTCAAGTCGATGAGAATTGCGAGGACATGGGCACGATGTGCTGCCTGTTCAATGTCAATAGCTTCCAGGTCATTAACGAGATGGCGTATTGATGGCGTGTCTCCGGTAGCATGCAAGTTATCGAGTCGTTCCAGGATGTGCAACGCCCTGACGGCCCGTCCTTCTCTTGTGGCCACCGGCACCCGGTTCCATTTCTCCTGTAATTTGTCGGTCTCCTGCCGTCCGGGCGTGTCGGCGTACATTTCATCCGTCAGCACATCGCCAGCGATGATGGTTGTTTTTCCTTCGATACGGGCTCTGAAAATCCAATCCATCATCGCTGCGGAATAGGTTCCCAGGGTACCATCCAGGGGACCAATATCGCCAAAGGCCTCCGCGTCGATGATCGTACAAGCAGCCTCGACCTGCCGCATGGGGAGCCGCCGATGGCGGCAATGCTGATCCAGAAAAGCGTCGTACGACAGGCGTTCGCTGCCGGCACCGATACCGCGGCTGGCGATTTGGACGCTTGATTGAACAGAGGCCTTGAGAGGCGAAACGAGGACGGCATCGCGATCGCTGAGTAAAGAAGCAAGCGAATGGGAAAGCCAGTTGGGTTCCACCTTCACAGCGGAAGATAGAATAGCGATAAATCTGTGCCGGCGATGACGAATTTCGGTATTGATCACCTCTGCGAGAGAGGCTTCATCCTCACCAAAAGGCCGCAAGTATATCCCTGAGGCGCCATATGCGCGGACAGCTTCAAGCATACCACGGTTGACATCTTCGGTTACCACAAATACTGGGCACCCAGATGTATGGTCCGAAAGAGACTCTAAACAGATCACCGGGTCTTGGGCATCACCCGTGCAGTAAATATAGATAGCGGTATTCGCCAGGGCGGATGCGAGTCGGTCGTTCGGTGCCTCGCGGATCCAGGCCGCGGTTGTCCGCGCATCAGGAGTATTCGCGGGCAGCGTTTCTGTCATAGGGCGAACGGCAGCCGTCTCGCCATTGATGACGGAATCCGAATCGGTCATATTTTGCAGCAGATCAAGCTGGACACGGGCATTTTCGTGGTGAGGATCTATTTCAATGAGGGTCTCAAACAGGGCAGCCGCTGTTTCGAAATCACCGGATTCAGCACTGATGCGGCCGACGGCAAACAGCGCCTCGGTATCCTTTGGGTCATCTCGCAACACCTCGTTGTAGTGACGCATCGCGGAAATAGGATCTGCCTTTTCAATATAGTGGAGATCCGCAAGGTTCTTTCGAAAGAGTGAGTTCTGTGGTGCCAACCGGACAGCCTGCCGGTAAGATTCAAGCGCAGCATCGATTTGACCTTCGTCAATGTAGAGTACACCAAGGTCGTTGTGCGCCGTGGCAAAATCGGGGTGACGGGTTAAAAACTGATGGATGTATCGACGGGCGTCATCCCCCTGGACCTTTTTCAGTCCAGTGACATAGGCGGCCTGAGGATCAGCGGGATTTTGAGATACAGCCATAGTGGGATTTGCGCCACGAAGCTGGGCCTCTAACCTGTCAATTTGGGCATCATCCGGGGCCAGTTGCTTCACTTTATCGAAAAAAGTACGGGCATCCCCATGATGCCCAAGGACCAGATTCATCACCCCGATAGCCTTCAGCACCTCGACATCTTCAGGATCGATCTTTAGAACCGCAAGGTAGCCTTTCATCGCCTTCGCGAGATCTTCCTTTTCCATAAAGTAAAAATCGGCCAGGTTCTTGAGGCTGATTGGATTGTGCGGATCCAATTCGACAGCCTTGACATAGGCCTGCTCCGCCTTGTCGATCTCACCAGCAAGGTAGTATGATACGGCCAGATCGTTGTGAGCCATTGCTGTAAGCGGCGCACCTGCTATAAAAGGCTCCAAAATCCCGATGGCTTCCTGAGGCGTCAGCTGCGCGATGGTTCGATGAATTTCCTCATAAGTGGGTTCACCGTTCTCTGTGGTGCTGTGCTCCCGCTGCAATACGTTGGATTCAACCATCCTGGCCTCCAAAAAGGGTCCTTTTGCTGTCATCGTATCGATTCACGAAGTATAACCTGGCCCCCCTATTCCTGAGGTCAGATCGCGTAAGGTAGATGCAATTGATATGCCCTTTCGATATTATGTAACCTTTGCGAGCTGTTACTCCGACTTTGCAGGAGATGTTGGAGACATGCGGGCCTGCGATCCGTTTTGGATTGTCCGTGACGCCCGCCATCGTTGGATACTGTCCATCCAGAGAGCCAACTTCATAACGATTTTGTTATCTAGTACATGTCAGTTGAAACAGTTGGGCTCAATCCATCCCGCCATTGCGAGATCTTCAAGGATCTCCACCACCTTCCAGTAATCTTCCTTCTGTGCCGTGAGAATTAAGTCCTGTCACCAGCGGTGTCTTCCCCCACGCTGTATGCAAGAATGAAAGGGCTTAGGGGGTTGGTCATCATGTGAATGATGTCATTTTTTTGACCGTTATGATTAGCGGCCTTCCGGCTACTGGGTCATTTTGACTTTCCTTCGATCTACAAAGTTAGATATGCTAGTATTTTCAGAATCTTAAGGGGGATTTGCCGACAGGCACATTACTTGCTGGTACGATGGAGTGGTTGAAATTCAGAAAGGACTGGAATCGACCTTCCGGAAATAAAAGGGGCTATATTTCTCAACGATGAAGTATTGCGCGATATTGGTCACAAAAATGGGGTTAGCGCACAGCCATCACCCTTCGTGACGAGTCTTCTGCAGTCATGAGAGGATTTACGAAGATATGCGAAAAGCGGTGTTGATAATTCAAGCCCGTATGTCCTCGAGCCGGTTGCCAGGTAAGATGACAATGAATTTGGCCACCCTCCCCCTCTACCTGTACGTTTACAAACGTTGTGAAGAGGTCAAAGGAGTTGAAACGGTCATCATGGCCACCTCAACCGATCCAACAGATGACGTTCTTGCAGATGCCGCTATAGCGAATGGGCTAAACATTTACCGCGGGTCACTCAACAATGTGTTGAAGCGTCACATCGATTGCGCGAGGGCTGTCGGTGCAGATGCTATCGTGCGCGTCTGCGGGGATTCTCCATTTGTGGATGCACGAAAAGCAGGCGAGCTATTAGGCACCTTGGTTGAGCAGAACCTCGATCATGTGGATTTTGGGACCAGTTCATTCGTAAAGGGCCTCGACTCAGAGGCGGTGCGCCTTGAAGCGCTGGAAAGGTCGCTGGAACTGTCCACCAATCCGAACACGCTCGAACACGTCACTTATTTTATCCGTCAGAATCCAAGCATCTTTAACAAGGGCGAACTTACCGTCGATTTGGACCCATTTGAAGGCAGGCTCGCATTAACAATAGATACAAAGAAAGATCTAACTGTTTGTCAGAAGCTTGCAGAAGCACTCACTGCGAAGTTTGGTCCCCATCGATTCGACTTCAGCTCCGATGATATTTTTTCCATATTCCGTCATCTGCATCTAAATTTACAGCGTACTCAGGGATAACCATGAAACCGGTTCCTTTCCCCCAAAGGGTCGAGATAGAGCTCGCAAGTGCGTGCAATTTGAGATGCACCTATTGTCCACGCCATTTTGTTTCTGACTTGAAAGGTTTCATGAAGTATTCACTCTTCATGCGACTAATTGATGAGCTAGCCGCACACCCAGACACAATTTTAGTGTTGCATCGTAGGGGTGAAAGTCTCCTTCATCCTAAATTCATCTCAATATTGGAATATGTGAGAGGGAAATTCAACACCATTCAGTTGGCAACCAATGCAACTCTATTGAGCGTAGAGAAGGCAAAGGCAATTATCAATTCGATTAGCTTTATATCTTTCAGTATCGACACCCCTTCAGTGTTCAACAATACAAGGATTCCGGCTAGATATGATGAAGTGGCGTCAAACATTCATACCTTTCTGGATATGAATGCGACCCAAGGTGCGCCTGTGGAAACCCAAGTCTCGATGGTCAAAACGTCTGAGACCAAGGAACAGGATATTGAAAGGTTCTTATCCACTTGGAAGCATAAGGTGGATCGTGTCCGCATTTACGATCAGCATTCTGAAAATGGTGTTTTCGGAGCCATCCGGCACAAACGCGTGGACCGGCGCCCGTGTGTCATGCCGTCCTACGAGATGTTGATCTATTGTGATGGCACGGTTGGCAGATGCAATCATGACTGGGATGGAGAGCCTATCGGTGACATTTCCACTGCGGGCATCAAAGAGATCTGGAATGGTGCAACCTATCGAAATCTAAGAGAACAGCATAAAAACCTACGCATTACAGATACGGTATGCGCCACCTGTGACTCATGGTATCCGGCGATAGGGCACCAAGGTACCGGCAAAGTGATCGAATGATGAAAAGAGAAAAATTTTTGCCTTTGGCGCAGCCCAGCATGGGAACAGAAGAAGTCGCCGCGATTACAGAGGTGATTGCGTCTGGCCATCTTACCACCGGGCCGAAGGTTTACGAGTTCGAAAGAGCGCTTTCCAGGTATTTATCGGATAGCGAGCCGCTCTCGGTATTGGGTCTAAATTCATGTACCTCCGCTCTGTTCCTGGGGTTGAAGGCACTTGGGATCGGAGAGGGAGACGAGGTCATCCTCCCGACGTGGACGTTCGCGGCGACGGCCCAAATCGTAGAGTGGCTGGGCGCCAAGCCGATACTGTGTGACATTGAAGGCGCAAGCCTCACGATAGATGTCGAAACAGCGGAAGGTCTGATTACCGATCGCACAAAGGCCATAATTCCGGTTCACATCGCCGGCTATCCGTGCCGGATGGACGAATTGTCAGCGTTGGCCGAAAAATATCACCTACGAATCATAGAAGACGCCGCCCATGCAATTGGCACCACTTATAAAGGGAGGAAGATCGGGAATTTCTCCGATCTCACCTGCTTCAGCTTCTACGCGACGAAAAATCTGGCCATGGGGGAAGGCGGCGCAGCCGTCAGCCGGAATGAATTTTTAATTAATAAAATTAGAAAATTATCCTATTTTGGGATCAGCAAAACGGCGATGAACAGGTATTCGAAATCCGGTAGTTGGGCGTACGATATCGAAGCGTTGGGCTACAAGTGTAACCTTGACAGTATTCATGCCGCTCTGGGGCTTGTCCAACTCAAAAAACTGGACCACATGAACCAAAGAAGAAGAGAAATTGCCGGTCAGTACAGACGCGAACTGGATAGCACGATTGAGTTTACGGAGGAATCAGCAGATCACTACCATACATACCATCTCTTCCCGATTTTATTACCGGATGGGATCGAGCGCAATAGTTTTGTGGAGACACTGAAAGCGCACGATATAGGGACCAGCGTCCACTTCATCCCCCTACATAAGCATAGTTACTATTGCGATCGATTTCCTGATGAAAGGTTTCCAGAGGCAAATAAATATTTTGAGCGAATCGTTTCGATACCCATGTGTTCTGCAATGGACAATGAGGATATCGAGTACATAATCTATCACGTCAATAGAATAGTGAGGGGATGGTGATGGGTGAGTTCCAAAAACGTCTGTTATCTACAAAACGCGTTTCCGTATGGGGATTGGGATATCTTGGCTATACGTGGTTAATGCGATTGCAATCAAAGGGGTTCAAGTCTGATGTGCACGACTTC
>JAAUYD010052354.1_pt1 | contig 22645 bp, 24 predicted proteins | sample 7278101 | NCBI WGS metagenome assembly JAAUYD01 (sample SAMN14350128, study PRJNA611818) | marine sediment metagenome | isolation source: surface marine sediment (0.6m) | place: French Polynesia: Moorea | collected 2018-08
GAGAACAAAAGGCGAATGGCCCCATGGGAAGGAGCACTTCGCCTTTTTGGTTGCATCCCATAATCGGAGGCCTCAAAATCTATTGCGGCAGCGCCTCCTGAATCTCCCTGGCAATGGCTTGTGCCGCCGATCGGGGATCCGCTGCATCCCGAATCGGCCTGCCAATCACCAGATAGTCCGCCCCGCTTTCGATTGCCACGGCCGGCGTGACCACGCGGGCCTGGTCGTCGGCCGCCACGCCGCCCGCCGACGGCCGGATGCCAGGCGTCACCGCCTGAAAATCGCTACCGAATGCGCGCTTGATGGCCTGGACTTCGCGGCCGGAGCAGACCACACCGGCACAGCCGGCATCTCGTGCCATACCGGCCTTTTTCTCCACCAACCGCTGCAGGTCTTCGACATATACCCGTCGATATCCCGCAGTGGCCACCTCTGCGGGCGAAATACTGGTCAACACGGTCACCCCGAGCACCTGGACCCGTCCACCGGCACCCGCCACTGCAGCCTCGAGCATCGCCCGGCTCTCGCCGCAATGCACCGTGGCAAAAGATACGCCCAATTCGGCTACCTGGGTCATGGCCCGTTTTACGGTTACCGGGATATCATGAAGCTTGAGATCCAGGAAGACCTGAGCGGACCCCGCCGACAGAATCCGTCGGACCAGTTCAGGCCCCGAACGGATGAACAGTTCGAGCCCGACCTTGAACATACCCACGTCGTTGGCCAATTGTGCGACCAGCGACATGGCTGTATCGGGATCGGGAACATCGAGCGGAAATACGATATACTCCGTCGCTGACTTCATTGGTTTTTCCTTAGGCTGTGGAATGCCGGTCCGCCTGTGTTGAGAACCGTTTGTCAGAGGCAGCCCGCATCCGTGGAAGGTGCATTGAAACGCCTGCAGACGGTAAATTGCGGCCGCAGATCGAAAGTGCCGCGCGTCACCCATCGAAAGCTGTTCTTTCCTTAAAGGTCCGCCGGTTAAAGCCTTAGTTAGTGCGCATCCTCACCGACCGGAAGAACGATCATGGTTAACAGCGCCCATAATTCTTGGCAGGTGGCCGGCCAGGTTTGGACAAGGATACCCTCGCGAGAGCGTTGACACCCTGCACCCACCTGTGTCATTTTCAGCTTCGTTTCGGACAGATTAAAACAACGCGGCAGCCGGAGTAAACCCAGTGATCGGCCTGCTTGAGAAAATCCCCTATGCGATCCTGATACCCGTCACCCTGCTGATGCTGCTGGCACCGTTCAGCCCCATGCCTCACGTGCTGGAAAAGCTGATCATGCTCAGGCAGGGCGCCCTTACCCGGCCGGTAGACATCGTCGACCTGTGCTATCACCTCATGCCGCTGGCGGTCTTGATCCTCAAGATGGTCACGCGGCGTCGTGATCGTCAGGGCTGAACCGCGGTTGTGTGACGCTTGATGGCCTTCAGCCGGCCAATCTTCGGAAAGCCTGTGCAATGAACAACATCAACATCGTACTTGTCGAACCCCAGGGACCGCTCAACGTGGGATCGGTCTGCCGGGCCATGATGAATTTCGGTTTTTCCAATCTTCGTTTGGTCAATCCCTGCAGCGCCTATGGATCCCTCGACGCCCGGCGCATGGCCCTGGCTGCCGAATCCATACTCAACGATGCACAGGTGTTCGCCACCCTCGAAGCGGCCCTGGCCGATTGTCACCTGGCTTTCGGCACCACCCGGCGATTCGGAAAATATCGTGAGGATTGCATCAACCCGGAGCAAATGGCTGCCCAGGCCCTCTCCCAATCCGCCGCAGCCCGCATCGCCTTGGTGTTCGGTCGCGAAGACCGGGGGCTGCACACCAGTGAATTGGATCTGTGTCAGCGCTTTGTCACCATTCCCACCGATGACGCCTACCCCTCCATGAATCTGTCCCATGCGGTCGCTCTGCTGCTCTATGAAATCCGCAAGCACGCGATAAGGGGCCAAAGCGGTGATCCCACCGATGTAACGACCGCGGCAACGGCCGCGGCCGCCCAGGTTGAAAATATGTTTCAGCACATGCGGCGCACCCTGGTGGCGGTCGACTATCTGGATCACCAGAACCCGGACCATATTCTGCGCGCCTTCCGACGGCTTTTCGGCCGTACCGGACTCAGCGACCGGGAGGTCCGCATTCTTCAGGGGTTATGGAGTCGCATCGACTGGATTGAAGCAGAACGCAGAAAACAGTCCGACCGGTAAAGCCGCTTCATCTCCCTGCATTGGCTGGAATCAAGCTATTTTGAAGGCCACGACCACAAGGCCCACCACAATGCTGATGATAAAGAAAAAGGTTTCATTGTTACGCATGGCGTCCGCCAGGGTGCCGCCGGTGCGCTTGACCTCGGAATAGGCCGATAGGAAAGCCAGGCCCATGATCAGCCATAAGATCATAACGGTCAGTATCAGCGTCTGCGTGTTCATGGTTGCTTTCTCCCGCAAGGTCAAAAGGTCGCGCACCGGTCATCGGGACAATCGCTCATAAGCGAATTGGAACTATTTAGTGCTTATCCAGAAATAGGGAAATTTGGTCGAGATCAAGGCGTGCCAAAAATTTTACCACAGGCATATGGTTGATATTCCGAGGATAAAATGTTGAGCACGACGCAGATATCAGGCCAATTGACCATTTATGGATGGCCACTATTTAATGGCAACAGCCTGCATTTGTCAAAATGAAAAACCGGATCATCCCCACTATGGATTCGGAGACGTTGCCCGCCCGTTGCGGCAGAATGGGATGCGGGTCGTCAACTACCCCTGCGACAGGATGTTGTCCAGGGTGGACGTGAGCCCGCGACTGGCATCATCGGCCGGAATCAATTCGATGTCGGTCGCAGAGCGGACACCGACCCCCAATTCGGCCGCCCGCTTGATCTGGCGTTGTTCGAAGATCCGGTTATCCATGATGGCCCGATTGCTGCCCAGATGTTTGAGCATGGCCACACCGACTGCATCCGCGGCGACTCGATCGGTCGTCGCCATGACCAGATTACCGTCGACCCGCTTGCCGGTGGCCGGTCCGCCGTCGACAAAGGCCTCGACACCGTCTACGACAATCAATGCCGGTGAAAACGGCAGGTTGATCTCGGCGATCATCTCCTGCTGATGCACCGAGCCGTGCAGTTCCTGCATGTAGCCGAAGCCGTTGCGAAAAGTGGGCACCACACCCACATGCAGCTTCAGCGACAGGGTGATCACACCGCCGAACTGATGGGTCTTCAGGCATCCGGTGGATACCAAACAATCCGCTTCTATAATCGGTCGGGCGATGCGGAACCCATCCTTCCAGTGCGAACCGGCCGGTCGGCACACGACCCAGTCGTCGGCGGACAGGTCATCGAAGTCGATCACCTTGACCTGACGCTGTTCCAACAACGGCATAATCCCCTTCTCGGACATGACCTGGCGGGTCGGTGGGTAACTGCGCTCCCCCAGGCTGATGGATGCCGCCCCCATCTCCCACAGGTGGTCCACCAAAGCAACCAGGGTGTCGTTGTGGGTGGATCCGGGCGCCGGGTCGGCGGTATTGAAATTGGGCTTGATCAGGACATCCGTGTTCCTGACCGGATTGTGGTCCAACGCGGCAATGGCCTTGCGCACCCCTGCCTGACGTTCCTCAGTATGCATGATCGACACCTGAACCATAACGGCCACCTCCTTAGCTTGCCTTATTCAGCGTCATCCGATATGAATCGATTGTCCCGTTTACCCGATTGGGTTGGACCTCCGCATGCGGGACGAATGAACTCGTCTCACAGGATAAGCATAGCGCAATGGACCATCAGCTGAAAGCCCTTGCACGCAAAATCATCGCCTTCCGGGATCGCCGGGACTGGGCTCAATTCCACTCTCCCAAGAACCTGTCCCAGGCCCTGGGCATCGAAGTGGCGGAACTGCAGGAGCTATTTTTATGGCAGACCAGCGAGGGCTCCCGGCAGCCGTCCGCCGAAGCCCGTCAGCGGATAGAATCGGAACTGGCCGACATATTCATCTACCTGACCTATCTGTGTCATGAGTTGGATGTGGATATCGTTCAGGCGGTGGAGCGCAAGATAGTCGAGAACGATGCCAAATACCCCGTCGACAAGGCCCGCGGCAACCATCGCAAGTACAATCAACTGTAACCGTGGCATCCATTGCGTGTTACATGAGACTTTGAACCGTGCCCAGCCCCACCCCCGGACAAACGAACCTGATCAGACGCCTGATGCATGACCTGCGTCTGCTGATTCTGCTGATCGGCGACTTTTGCCGGGGAAACTACCGCAACGTGTCTCCGTTGTCAGGTGTCATTTTCGTCCTGGCGCTGGCCTACCTGCTGATTCCCACCGATCTGATCAGCGATTTCATCCCCGGCCTGGGGCAGTTGGACGATGCCGCTTTTTTATTGGCCTGCATCTATTTCCTGGAAAAGGACCTTTACCGCTACCGGGACTGGAAAAACCGCCCCCCGGATAAAGAAGGGCCGCTGGACTGAGCCGTTGACGGATTCATGGCTGTATCGTACCAGCATTTGGTAATTGCCGTACATCGTTTCAATCATCTGATATCGGACGTTGACAACACGGGCAAACGCATTTACTACCATGCCAACGGTGTTCGTCGGCCATGCCGGTTTGAGTAATAGGCACTGCCAGGACCAAATGATCAACACAGCCGCCGGACGGCCGACAACCATTTACCTATGGGAGGCGCAGCATGCACAAAACCATCGCATTGACCCTGATGGCCCTTCTCTTGACAATTCCGGGCACCTTGAGCGGTGCGGCTGAAGAAAAGGATCACGTCTGCTTCAGGGTTTTAGATTCCGATGGGAATGGTGTTGTCACAATGCAGGAGTTTGAAACCATCTATGGGAAGGACGGTGAAACATTCAGCAAGGCAGATGCGGACAACGACGGCACGCTCACCCATGATGAATATCATGTTATAGTGGGGCACGGCGCATCTCAAAACTAAGTCCCACTAAAGGCTGTTTCAAAATTGTAGATCATGTTTAAGGGCAAGGCGCGGGCCAACGCAAAAGCGCAGCATATTTAATTATATGTCAGCATTTTAAGTCCTTTTTAAATAAGAATGAATCCTAACCGGAGATGTCATCACGCCAGTTTCTCAATGGCCTCCCGGGCCGCCGACTGGACCTCACCGTCGTAACCCCCGCCGGCCACACTGGCCAGAAACGGCAAGACGGATCGGTTGCCCGATTCGCCCAGCACATGCAGCAGATCCCCTTTGACCATGTCGTCCCCATCGGCAAACACGCTCTTTACCGGTTCCACAACCGAAGCGGCCAGATCGGGATCCTGTTCGACCAGGGTTTCGAAGGCCACCATGGCCCCCAAGCGCACGGACCAGCGTGGATGACAGAGCAGCTTGATGAAGCCGTCGAAGATTTTGCCGCGCCGGGCCATCATTTCGGCCACACCTTCGGCATTGCCCTCCTCGATCATGCTTCTCAACGCATCGGCACCCAGACTGGCCGGGTCCCTGTCGAGCATCAGGGTAACCAATTCACCGGCGTCCAGATTACCGGTCCAGCGCAGCTGATCGTCCAGGATCACCGTGGGTGCCGCACTGACCCGGTCTTTTTCGGCGGCTTCGGGAAAACGCTCGCCGTCGATAACCGTTACGCGAACCTGGTCGCTGTGGGCGGCCAGGCCCAACAGTGTGGATACCGTCCGTGGACAAAACGGACAGTGCGGGGTGATGTAGACCCTGACCAATGCCGGCATCCGAAGCTGCGCCAAGCGTTGGCGCACATCTGCAGCGATGTGGCCGGCAAAGGCCTTGTCATCTTTCAGAACCGCCAAAAAGGGTTCCAGTTCCCGTTCCAGAGGCAGGGCCTGGTAAACCACCTGTCGTCCCACCAGCAGGGACGGACGCGATACCACGGCATCGCCATCTTTTCGGGCTTTGACACAGGGCGCCAGCTCGGCCACCAGATCGGCAAACCGTCTAATCTGCTCATCCATGGCATGACCGGTGGTGGCATAACGAAGGGTGATATCGCCTTCGCAGCTTGCGCCCCACCGCCGTATCTGCTCGCGTGCCTGTTCGCCTGAATGCTCAGTCATATCAGGTGTCCTTCATCCAAAGTTAAAGTGTTTTTTCAACAGCCGTCGCGTGGCCGGGTTGACCTTCAGTACCGCCAGCTCAGCTTCTGTGATCCAGCGCGCATCGGCAGCATCATCAGCTGCCCGGGGTTCGCCGCTGACGTATTGTGCCGACAAATCCACGATCACATAGTGGAAACGGACGCCGCCCCGGTCGTCCGGCTCGATCACATCGAACACGAAAATCGGATCCCCGGCCCGAATGATCACCCCGGTCTCCTCCATGATTTCACGCTCGGCAGCCTGCTGAAGGGTTTCTCCCAGGCGCACGCTGCCGCCGGGAATGGCCCACTTGCCCTGTGACGGCGGGTTTGCCCGCTGCACCAGCAATACGCCGCCGTCTTTGAACACCACCGCCCCCACGGCGATGCGGGGGGCATCCGGATAGGCGCTGCTGGTGTTCGATCGGGTCTTCATCGGTGCACTAGTCCCTCTTGAGCCATGGTGTCACCGGTGGTATCACTATTCGGCGGTTGCTTCAATTGCATTTGATCGTGCCAACAGCGGGGACCGTTGACGCACCCGGTGATTTCTGATAGCTGCAACAGCGTTGCATCGCCTTGTGGCACACCGCCTAATCCTGGACCGGGCAGCTGTAGAGGAACTATGGATAAACTGATGGAAGCAAAACACCGCACCGTGCGTCAATCGGTGCGCCGCTTTTGCGAGCGGGAGCTTCGACCGATTGCGTCCCACATCGATCAGGAGGCCCGCTTCCCCTGGGAAGTGATCGAAAAGATGGGCCGGCTGGGCTTTTTCGGCATACAGGTGCCCAAGGCGTTAGGTGGCGCGGGTCTGGATGCCCTCAGCTATGCCATCGTTATCGAAGAGGTCTCGCGGGTCAGCGCGGCCATCGGACTGTGTATCAGTGTTCACAACAGCGTTGCCGTCTATCCCATCATGTTGTTTGGCAATCCAAAGCAAATCGAGCGCTGGGTGCCGCCCCTGGCCCGGGGGGAGAAGATCGGCGCATTTTGTCTCACCGAGCCCAATGCCGGTTCCGATGCGGGTGGCATCGAAGCCACGGCAATAATCGATGAAGATCATTACGTGGTCAACGCCAACAAGGTCTTCGTGACCAATGGCGGCATTGCCGATGTCTGCCTGATATTCTGCCGGACCGACCCGTCCGCCGGTCGTCGGGGCATCAGCGTGGTGGTGGCCGAGCGCGGTGCCGACGGCTTTGTGGTCGGCGATCTGGAAGACCTTTGCGGCATGCGGGCCAATCCGGTCTGTTCCATCCGATTGGTCGACTGTCACCTGCCGGCGGGAAACCTGTTGGCCAAGGAAGGCATGGGCCTCAAGATCGGCCTGGCCGCCCTGGACACCGGCCGCATGGGCATTGGCGCCCAGGCGGTGGGCATCGCCCAGGCGGCACTGGAGGAAGCGATGCGCTATGCCCGCCAGCGCTGTCAGTTCGGGGTACCCATCGAGCGACACCAGGCCATCCAGACCATGATTGCGGACATGGCCACCCAGGTGGATGCGGCCCGGCTGATGGTCTATCGGGCGGCGGTATTAAAAGACCGGCAGCTGCCCTTTGCCAAAGAATCGGCCATGGCCAAACTGTTCGCCTCCGAGGCAGCCGATCGGGTCACGGATATGGCCGTCCAGATCCACGGTGGATATGGCTACAGCAAGTCCTATCCTGTGGAGCGATACTATCGCGATGCGCGCGTCACCCGCATCTACGAAGGCACCTCGGAAGTCCATCGCATGGTTATCGCCAAACATGCCATGGAGGAATAAGATCGCAAGGGTTCACGCGGAAGAAAAACCAACGTACAACCAATATCATTATCCTTGACGACTCGACCCCTTAAATTCTTGAATCCATATCGCAGGGAGTACGCTTTTGCATATCATTGTCTGCATCAAATCCGTGGTCGTGGACGCCCCCAAAGGGAAGGTTGTCCGCACGGCCGATAAATGTGCCTTCAACCCCTTTGATCGCCCGGCCCTGGAGACGGCCCTGCAGCTCAAGGCCGACCATGGCGGCTCGGTCAGTGTGGTCTCCATGGGACCACCCAGCGCCGAAAGCAGCCTGCGGGAAGCCATGGCTGCCGGTGCGGACCGCGCCGTGTTGCTGTGCGACCCGGCCCTGGCCGGTGCCGATACGCTGGCCACCGCCACCAGCCTGTGCGCCGGGATCACCCACTTGGCACCTTTCGACCTGTTGCTCTTCGGATCGCGCACCGCCGACAGCGACACCGGGCAGGTCGGCCCCCAGACGGCCGTGATGCTGGACCTGCCCATGGTTTCCGGGGTGGTGACCATCGATGCGGCGCCCGAACAGCTGACCGTACAACGCAGCCTGGACGGCTTCGTGGAGGTCTATGAGGTGGACCCGCCGGCAGCCTTCACCATTCACCCCACAGCGGCAACCTTACGCTATCCCGAATTGGGCGGTATCGACACCGCCTTCGGCGAGAAAACCGTCGAAACCCTTTCCGCCGATCAGCTGGGATTGGATCCGGCATTGATCGGAGAAGCCGGTTCACCGACACGGGTCCTCTCCATGCAGCCGGTCCAAAAAGAACGGGAGTGCCGGTGGATCGAGGGCGCACCGGCCGCCCAGGCGGACGAACTGGTCAGGCAGCTGGCAGCGGCGGACCTGATCGGCTGACATCCATGCAGGTACAGGCGACATCCATGAACAACGCGACAACCAACCAAATCTGGATATTCGGCGATCTGCGCAGCCGCCACTTGTTGGACGCCAGCTTCAAGGTCCTGACCAAGGCGGCCGGGCTGGCCCGGGACACCGGAGACCAGGTCGTCATGTTCATGTTGACCACGGCATCGGCCCAGGTGCCGGCAACGTCAGCCGACGGCGACTGTGTCCTTCCAGAAGCAGTGGCGGATGAGGCCATCGCCTGGGGCGCAGACGAAGTTCGACTATTTGAAAGTCCGATCTTTACCCCTCCAACCCCTCACTGTTTTGCCGAGGCCCTGGCACCGATAATCAAAAATGCCGCCCCCCGGCTGGTTGTCTTTGCCCTCACCGATTTCGGCAGGGATCTGGCCGCCAGGAGCGCCGCAGCTGCACGGGCAGGCCTGATCGCGGATTGCGTTGAACTCCGCAACGGTGAAGACGGCACCATCATCGGACTCTGTCCGGCCTGGGGTGGCGAGATCATCTCCCAGATCACCTTCGTGCCCGGCCACGGCACCGGCTTCACCACGGTGCAGCCCCATGGGGCGTCCGGCCAGAAGGATGCTCATCGCCAGGGACGGGTGCTGCGCCAAACGCTGGAGGACTTGTCACTGTCCGAGGCCATACGGCTGATTTCCTCCCGCAAGGCACCCTCCGACAGCGATGACCTCGAGAGCGCCGACACGGTCGTGGTGGGCGGTGCCGGACTGGGCAGTATGACGCATTTCGGCCAGGTGCGGCAATTGGCCACTGCTTTGGCAGGTCAGGTTGGCGCCACCCGGCCGCCGGTGCTCAACCACTGGGTCGCCGAAGATCGGCTAATCGGCCAAACGGGTAAAACCGTAAGCCCCAAACTTCTGATTTCCGTCGGTACGTCCGGCGCCATCCAATACACGGCGGGTATTATGAATGCCGATACCATCGTGGCCATCAATCGCGACCCCGCCGCACCCATCTTCCAGCTGGCAGATATCGGTGTGGTTGCCGATGCCGCCACCTTTTTGCCCCTGCTGACCGCACGGGTTAGAAAGACGGTCATGCGGCAGTTGGCTGATGACATGTGCCTGGATGCACCCGAACCGCCTGGTAAAAGTGGCTTTGGTGAAAAAATCAAAGCCCTGCGCCGGGCCCAGGGCTGGTCGCGGGAACAGCTGGCCGAAACCACCGGCCAGACGCCGGATTTCATTGCCGGAGTCGAATCCGGCCAGGTCACGCCGCCGGTCGCATTTATCCTGCGCCTCTCCAGCGCCTACGGTGTCGATCCGGGCACCTTCCTGCGCGACGAGGAAAAGGGGCACATCCGCGACCAGCGCACCCAGGCCTACGTGATCCGCACCCGCAACTACTCCTATCAGACATTGACATCCGGGGCAGAAAACGACCATCTGCGGGCATTCATGGTAACCATCGAACCCCATCATGACCATAAGCCGGTGGCCTACAAACATGAGGGCGAGGAGTTTATCTTCGTCATGGCCGGGGAGCTGGAGTTCACCCTGGGAAGTCAGGTGAGTGTCTTGAAAGCGGGAGAGTCCATTCATTTTCACTCCAACACGCCCCACAAGCTCAAGAGCCTCTCCGCCGAAGTGACCAAATGTCTGGTGATTTTATTTACGGTGTAACCTATGCACAAATTGGAATCGAGGCCTTCTAACAGTCGATCACAGGCGAGCCATGACCGCTCGTAACAAAAGGCCTTACATCGGCGTCGCCATCATTGTCGTCAGAGAAGGTCGCGTCCTGTTGGGCCAAAGAAGGAATTCCCACGGCGCCGGCACCTGGCAATTTCCCGGCGGCCACCTGGAATTCGGCGAATCCATAGAGGCCTGCGCCCGGCGGGAATTGTACGAGGAGACCGGCCTGTCGGCCCTCAGCCTGCGCAGGGGCCCATTCACCAACGACCTGTTCGAAAGCGAAGGCAAACACTACGTCACCCTCTTCATGATCGCGGAGCATACGGTCGGTCGCCCCCGCTTGAAAGAGCCGGACAAGTGTGAACGTTGGGACTGGTTTCCCTGGTCGAGGATGCCGAAGCCGCATTTTCTGCCCATTGTCAATCTGCTCAGGCAAGAGTTTAGCATCGACCAGGAGCCATCTGTCGCCGCTTCAATCAAATCGGAGTTGGCGGAAATGGGCGATCCACAGCGCGCCCGGGTGCAGCAGCGCTTTTTCAAAACCGGCCCGGGAGAGTACGCCGCCGGGGACCTTTTCCTGGGGATCAAAGTAGGCCAACTGCGTAAACTGGCTGTCCGGCATGCGGACGCCGGGATAGCCGTGATCGCCGATCTGCTGCAATCACCAGTCCACGAACACCGCCACGTGGCCCTGTTCCTGCTGATTCACCGCTTTCAAAACGGCGGTATTCAGGAACGCAGAGAAGTTGCCGCCTTCTACCTGGCCCACACCGCTTTCGTGAACAACTGGGATCTGGTGGACTGCTCCGCGTACACCATCCTGGGTGCCTCTATGGAAGATGGTGACCGAGGCGTGCTTGACCGCCTTGTTTGTTCTCGAAACCTGTGGGAACGGCGGATCGCCATCGTGGCCACCTGGCACTTCATTCGCGCCGGTCAGGTCACGGACACCTTCAGGCTGGCGGCAAAGCTGCTCGATGACGACGAAGATCTGATCCATAAAGCCGTCGGCTGGATGCTGCGCGAAGCCGGCAAACGGGATGAAGCCGCCCTGGTGACCTTTATAGAGACGCACTATCGTCAGATGCCGCGAACCATGCTGCGGTATGCCATCGAGCGATTTGAGGAAACGCGCCGGCTGAAGTTGCTGAAAGGAGCGTTCGACGGTTGAGCGACCATCAATGCGCCCATTAACCCCAAAGAAGATAAATCGATGAAAGACAACCACCCGGCATCGGTCCACGGCGGTCACAGCGGCCAGTTTTGCAGCCATGCCAGCGACACCCTCGAGGAGATCGTGTTGGCCTATATCGATCAGGGCTATCCCTGGGTGGGCATCACCGAGCATATGCCGCCCGTCTCGGATGCCTTCGTCTACCCCGAGGAACAACGTGCCGGACTGGATGCCGCCGCCCTCGGGCATCGGTTTGCAGACTACATGAGCGTCTGCCGCCGCCTCCGATCAGCGTATGCCGACCGCATCCAGATCTTCGTCGGCTTCGAAACCGAAGACTACAGCGGCAGCATCGACTTTGCCGAAAGGCTGATTGACCGCTTCTCACCGGATTACGTGGTGGGGTCCACCCACCACGTCAAGGACGTGCCTTTCGACTACAACCAAGCCACCTACGATCAGGCCACCGCCGCCTGCGGCGGACTGGACGGCCTGTACGCGGCATATTTTGATCAGCAGTTCGATATGATTCGACGCTTGACGCCCCGCGTGGTCGGGCATCTGGACATCATTCGTATATACGATCCCGAATACCGCCAGCGCCTGGTCAAACCGGTAATCTGGGAGAAAGTGCTGAGGAATCTTAAGTTGATCAAGAGGTTGAACCTGATTCTGGACTTCAATCTGCGGCCGCTGACGCGAGGTGAGCGCGAACCTTACCCTAGCGCACCCATTTTGGAAAAGGCCGTCGAGATGGGCATCGACATTGTTCCCGGAGATGACTCCCACGGCGTGAGATCCATTGGCACCAACATGCAAGCGGCCATTGAGATGCTTGTATCGGCGGGCGCAAATACGGAGTGGCCAACGCCTGCGCAGGGAGTTCGCTAGACGGCGTTCTTCAGACAGTCGTGTCCGATGGGTGACTGCCTGTGTCCAAGTCTGGCTGAGACGTCAGGTTCCACTGATGATGACAACTGCCGGTCAGCTGTCGTCTGCAGCGTCCTTTGTCGTATCGGCGACGAATTGTCGCGCTTCCCAGGCATCGATCCCCGGCGAAGGCAGTCGTTTGAACGGTCCCTGCTTGGGTGGTACATCACGAGCGCCCACGGGGTCCTGTTCATGTATTTCATCATCTGCGATCAACTGCTGATTGAAGGCCCGCTTGCGATCGGTCCTTCTGTCACCGCCGCGCCGCCGTTCCGGCTGGTGGCCTTCTGACGGTATCCAGCGCCGGTCGATGCCGGCTCTGCGAGAGATTAACACAGACGGTTGCGTCAAAGCATTCTGCTTCATCGGTATTCTGTCCTTGCGTTGCTCCCGCCGGCAGCCTGCCGGATGTCGTCCAATCTAAACGTATGGTGCGGATACCAGCGGAAAATAGAATATATATCCAATTATCGACCGTTGCGGATGATTACTTTAATCGGTACACCGGAAAAGGGTCAGGATTGGCCAACCGGCTCCCCACCCCGCTTCCGCATACCATGCCCCTTGACAGACAAACGGTTTTTTCTTACTGTTTTTCGAACGGTGATCTCGGGTTCGGCTGCAGAAGCAATGGCTGCAACAAAATCAACCAAATGCATCCTTTATCTGCGTGAAGGGATGATGCACCAGGGTACCAGCAGGGCATCACTCGCAATAACATACGGCTAACCCAAACCCACGGTGTTGATCATGGACGTTTTGGCACCAATGAATACCGACCGGAGAACCTTCCTCAAGGTAAGCGCCTCAGTCGTGCTGACAGCCGTGACGGCACATCCTGTACTGGCGGCGCTAGGCAGCGAACATCGTATCTTGTCCTTTTACAATATTCACACCGGAGAAAGCCTTAGGACCTGCTACCATTCCAATGGCAAACCAATCCGACGTGCACTCTATCGCATCAGTCACATCATGCGTGATCACCGTACCGGTGAAGTCAAGCCGGTTGACATGGACCTGTTGGATCTGCTTCACCGTCTCGTTCTGGTGGCCGACACCCCCGCACCCATCAGTATAATTTCCGGATACCGTTCACCTCAAACCAATGCGGCCTTGAGGAGAGCAACCCCCGGCGTCTCCTCAAAAAGTCTTCATATGGAAGGCCGCGCCATCGACATACGAATTCCCGGTTGCCAAACGGCAGACCTTCGCCACCTGGCCATCAGCCTGAACGGCGGTGGTGTCGGCTACTACCCTGAGTCGGACTTCGTTCATCTGGATACGGGTCCGGTAAAAGTCTGGTAACGCGAGTTCATACTGGACAGGCTTAACCTACCTATATATTTATTTCTATTATAATCAGTCAGTTTCAACTATATCCCGTACAATGATAAAGTCATAAAGGGTGAGTAATCCCAGCGCTGGAGCGATCACTCTTCTCTGGCTGATTCGGAGATCCTCCTTCTCCAAATATGCTCGCCCAGTAACGAACGTTCAACGATATGACCAGCGGCATCCGATACCATATTCGCTGGCAGAAAATTGTACCGATCGTTTTTTACTGATATTCTGGCATCTTGACATTTCCATAACGATACCTTATGCTCATCTGAAAAAGTGCGTTGCAATGCCCGTATGTACTGTTCTCATGCAACCTCTTCGGATAAGCTCTGATCGCCTCATGATTATTCTCAATCCGGCAATGCTGACAATGCCGGCAGCCGACCGGCATTCGGACCATCGAAAAACATAATAAAATCAACCGAGTTGCCGCTCGCACGCGCTTTGTTTGGATTCATCCGACCAGCGGCATCTCGTTTTTTCTCAATATAATCGGTTGTATGAGATAAGCGATTGCACACCCCTTAGCATGGAGGACTCCGGTCATGAAAAAAGTAGCCAATGATCTCAAAGCCATCGCCAGACAACTAAACACACTGGCCAAGAAGACCGAAAGCTTGGCCAAGTCGTTCGAAAAAACAGCCAAAGCCGCACCGAAAAAAAAGCCGGCCAGAGTCGCCAAGAAAAAGGCGGCTGCCAAAGGTCGGGCTGCCACGCCCACCGATAAGGTGCTCACCATCATGAAACGATTCAAAAAAGGCATCTCCGTTGAATCGCTGAGAAGCAAATCCGGATTCACGGAAAAACAGATCAGCAATATCGTTCACCGGGCCTGCCAAAAAGGAAAGATGAAACGCATCGGCCGGGGAGTATATTCGGTATATGGTCTCTAAGCAGCCCTATTCGATTCGCGGTCGTTGGCGATCAGGCCACCTGCCGTGGCGTCCGAGCAACAGTGTATTGGACATCTAATTGCCACGTGTCACGCCGCAGGCGATCGGCATCATCGATGGGATTGGTCGGTGTGAATGCGACCTGAACCGAAGGAAGGCCGGGCCCTGCCACGGCAAGATGCCGCACGGGTGTGCCTGAGCCACACGCTTATTGCCACGAAGGCGATCTGCGTTAGCCAAAAGGGGTGGGGTGTTCTCCTTTTCTCTTGACGTACGATTCAAAATTTATATTGTGTTGACATTGATTAGAGCGAATTTCAAAAATGATAATCAGGGTGCCCGGAAAGGTTGGCAGCGACGACAAAGCGGAGTATACGGATAGTTTGTGAGCATTTTTTTGGCTGCCTAACGCCACCATGGGGACGTAGACATTTTTGAGATGTGCGCGATATGGTTGATCGGCCAACCGGTCGGTGGGTCTTGCTAACGAAAGTGATTCCGCTCAATGGCGGTGGACGACGTTCGAGACCGGAATGATTACTTTTATTCAAGGAGGCAGCAAAAAATGGCAAACGGTGTTGTAAAATGGTTTAGTGACAAGAAAGGGTTCGGTTTCATCGAGCAGGAAGAGGGTCAGGGCGACATCTTCGTACATTTTTCTTCCATTCAGGCCGAGGGCTTTAAAACCCTAGCGGAAGGAGATCGGGTAACCTTCGAAGTGGAGCAAACCGACCGAGGCCCCGCTGCCGCCAACGTGGTAAGAGTTTAGCCATACTCAGACAACAAAAACAGAAACGGCATCCTGAATCGACAGGATGCCGTTTTTTTTACCTCGCATGTTGTGTAACTGCGACGATCGTTAGACCACACCCTGATCGAGCATGGCGTCCACGACCTTGACGAAACCGGCAATGTTGGCCCCGTTCATATAGTTCCCCGGTGTACCATACTGCTCGGCGGCATCCAGGCAGGTTTGGTGAATGCTCTTCATGATCATCTGCAGTCGGTTGTCCACCTCTTCGCGGGTCCAGGAGAGGCGCATGCTGTTTTGAGTCATCTCGAGACCGGATACGGAAACACCGCCGGCATTGGCCGCTTTTCCGGGACCGTAGAGCAGTTTGTTCTCAATGAAGATATCGATGCCTTCGGGAACCGTGGGCATATTGGCACCTTCACTGACCACATAAATACCATTGTTCACCAAATTCTGTGCGTCCTTGGCATTGATTTCGTTCTGGGTGGCGGACGGAAAGGCGCAGTCAGCCTTGTGGTTCCATAGCGGGTTGAAGGCGTCATCCGGATCGGTTTCGGTATATTGTGCGGACGTATACTTGTCGATATATTCCTTGACCCGGCCCCGACGAACATTCTTCAGGTTCATCAGAAATGCCAGCTTCTCACGGTCGATGCCGTCCTCGTCGTAAACGTATCCCGAGGAGTCTGAGCAGGTCACCGGGGTGCCGCCCAGATCCAAAAGCTTCTCGATGGTGTATTGGGCCACGTTGCCCGAACCGGAGACCAGGCAGGTCTTGCCTTCCAGGCTTTCGTCGCGCGTGGCCAGCATTTCGGCGGCAAAGTAGACCGAACCGTAGCCGGTCGCCTCTGGGCGGATCAGACTGCCACCCCAGTTGAGGCTCTTACCGGTGAGCACGCCGGTAAACTCGTTGCGCAACTTTTTGTACATACCGAAGAGAAAACCGATTTCCCGGGCGCCCACGCCGATATCGCCGGCCGGTACGTCCGTATTGGGACCGATGTGGCGAAACAACTCGCCCATGAAACTCTGGCAAAATCGCATCACCTCCATGTCGCTCTTGCCCTTGGGATCGAAGTCGCTGCCGCCCTTACCACCGCCCATGGGCAAGGTGGTCAGGGCGTTCTTGAACACCTGTTCGAAGGCCAAAAACTTGAGAATTCCCAGGTTGACCGACGGATGAAAGCGCAACCCCCCCTTGTAGGGGCCGATGGCACTGTTCATTTCAACGCGAAATCCCCGGTTGACCTGCACGTCCCCTTGATCATCGACCCAAGGCACCCGGAACAGTATCACCCGCTCCGGCTCAACCATTCGTTCCAGGATTTTCGCCGCCCGGTACTCGGGATTGCGGTCCATCACCGGCTTGATGGAAGCCATTACCTCCATCACCGCCTGGTGGAATTCCCGCTGCCCCGGGTCCTTGTCTTTTACCAGTTGTAGAATGTCCGACATGTGTTTTCCTCCCTTTGATGATGCAAAAATGGTCGCCCCGATCAATAAGGGCGCCTCCCGACGACGCTAGTTTACTTACTTGGCGGCAACGATCACACACTGGGATTGCCGGCCGTCGACCTTTAGGGTCACCGGTTTTTCCAGCCGTGCGTGCACCATGAATTCGGTCTCGCTGACCCGGGGCAGTGCCGCCAGCCAGTCCCAGTCTATCCTGCCGCCGGCTGCCTTGGCAACGGTGATGTAATTGATCCCCAGAGTGGTGATGTTGTGGAAAAAATGAGAGCCCTGGGAAGGTTCGGCCACGAGTTGTTCCGACTCCGTCTCAACCATGGCGCCCACGCCCGAGATGTCGGTCCAGGACACAGGGATGCCCAGCCAGCGATCCGCCGATCCCCAGCGTCCCGGTCCAATGAGCAGGTATTTGCGGTTGTCCTTGACCAGCGAGGTGTTCAGCTTGGCGATCTCACCCTTCATATCGTTGGTACGGGCCGGATCGAAGGTCTCCGGCTTCACGAACACGATATCGGCCATCTCTTGATTCTTGGCATTTCCTAAGGCGTTGGCAGAGAAACAGAATGCCGATCCGATTTCATCGTCGGTGATCGTCACCTGTTCAAGCTCGGCCCGGGCCGTCATGGGCCTGAGCTGCAGAAAGGCGAACTGCTGAGGCGCATCGGCGTCTTGAGTGAGGTTGACAGAGAACTCCATTTCCACGGGACACCCCATTCCCTGAGCACCCAAGGCAAGCATGTTTTTCAAAATGTCCGCCAAAGGGAACTCCCGGTACTTGAGGATATGGGCAAAGGTCAGCACCCGCTGTCCTGGAATGTGGACCGTATCACGGATGCGATGTTCTTCAGGTACATAGGTGCTGGCAAGCAGCTGCATGGGCAGTTCGTCGGCTGCGTCGTTCACCTCGCGGTACCACAAGTTGGCCCCGTCGTTGGTTTCCAGATAGTGACAGGACGCTTCCATTTTGAGGGCGTAGAAGTGACGCTGGGCATTTTCGAGAATGTCCTCCACGGTCGATCGCTGAGGCAGCAATTGGGGATAGGCCGGTGAGAATCGCAATGTTTTTTCGCCTTCGACCACGGTTTTGCCCAATCCCATGGCGATGGTGACGATGCCCTCTTCGGGCTTCATGCGCGCAAAGGGGTAGTAATTGTGGGATTGAGCAACACCGGACAGGGCCGGATAAAAACTGTCCGCATATTGAGTGCCAACCAATCTCTGGACGATCACTGCCATCTGCTCCTCTTCCGTGCGGTGCCCCACCCGTTTGGAAAAAGCCTTGGGCCCTTTGTAATATGTGGAGGCGTAAACCAGCTTGATGGCGTGGATCAGATGGTTCAGGCGTAGCTGCAAATCGGGGCAGTCATTGGTAATCATGTAGGTACGATACAGGCCGGCGTAAGCCCGAAATTGGGCGTCCTCCAGCAGACTGGAGGATCTGACGGCCAGTGGATAATGCACCTGGGCCAGGTAATCACGAAGCTTTTCCTCGATCCATTGGGGAAATTGCGCGTTGATGAAACAGTCGGCGATTTTCTCATCCGGCAGATCGGCTTCGGACAGGTAGCGCAGCCCATTGCCTTCCACGAAGGACTCGAAACCATCGGTTGTGATCACCAGCGTTTGGGGGACCTGGATCTCCACACCCTGATAGGCATTGCACAATTCCGGATTTTGGCGCAGCAGCGAAGCAACGAAGGCCAATCCACGCGCCTTGCCCCCCAACGACCCCTTACCGATTTTGAAAAATTCCGTGTCATAGTCTGCGTCGGCAGCATCGAAATCGGCAACGACGCCCATCTGTCGACGCTTGCGTCGATTGGCGATCATGTCAACCAGATGACGACGATGGTTCCCTACCGTGGAGAAGTCGTCATCGCTGATGGGGCGAATCTCGGCGGCCAGGGACATCTCGGTACGGGCGAAGAGCCAGCGTGAAAAGTCGTTGCGTTTACTATGATACAGAAATGACGCCTCCGGTATGGAGAGCAAGTGCTGTTCCAACGCTTTGAGATTGGAAGCTCGGCCGATTTCGGTTCCATCGGGAAGGCGGAAAACAAAATCTCCGAACCCCAGGTGCTGTTTGAAAAAGCGACGCACATCCTGGTGCAAGCTATCCGAATTCTTGTCAACGAAAGTTGCCGGTATGGCTTCGGCTTTGGCGGCGTTAGCTGGCTCTGAGCTGGTGAGCAACAGCGGAATATCGAAGCGTCGCTGTTGAACCGTCTTGAGAAAATCCAGACCGGCCGTTTCGTTCAGGACGCCATTGCGAGGATAACGCACATCGGAAATCACCCCAAGCACATTGGCCTCGAAGCGTTCGTATATCGCCAGGGCCTCCTCATAGCTGCCGGCCACCAGTATTTTGGGTCGTGCGCGCATGGTCAAGAGCCGATGCTCTTCGTTGAGGGTGCCTTCCATGACCGCCTGGGTCTGGCCGACCAATTCACGGTAAAGGATCGGCAGTATGGATGAGAGGTAGTAAGGTGAATCCTCGACCAGGAGTATCACCCGGATCCCCGCCGACCGGGTGTCTTCATCCGCATTCATGCGGTCTTCGGCCCCTTTGATCAGGGCCACCAGGATGTCTGTATTGCCCGACCAGACAAAGGTCCGATCGATGCCGGGGGCATTGTCCGGCTTTTTGCTCTCGGGAGAAGGAATCGTATCGTGAGACAACAGGATGACCGGCAGGTCCGGCACTTTTTTCTTTACCTGGTGACCCAGGGCGGCGGCATCCATATCCGACAGCCGCGGCATGGTGATTACCATCTCAAAGGTTTGGCGATCAAGAATGCTCAAGGCTTCTTCGGCAGAAGAGACCCAGGTCAACCGTGGCGGCTGGCTGAGATTGAGCCCCCGGTACTCATTGATGATTCGTTCCGACAGGCGGCAGTCCGCTTCCATGATCCAGGCGTCGTAGGGTGTGGATACCAGCAGGATATGGCGAACCTTGCGGGCCATCAACTCATGGAAGAGTTTGAAGCGGGAGTCGGATTCGCTGAAGAATGGTTTGGTGTTCAATCCCATGGGTTTGTTTACCTTGCCTGCCATGCAGTCGACCGCAGGTAGATCTGCGCTGAACCGCTACCGGTCATCAAAGAGAAACCGGGTATAGTTGATGACACTTAAAGATGTCAAGCATGTACGGCCGCCGTGAAGAATGCGCATGAGAAGGCCCGGCGGGGTGGCATGGCGCCATGCAAGTGTGAATCGTTTCCTACTATAACCCAATTGCATCCAAAAGCAACCGCAATGGCCTGAACGGATCAGCAGCAGGGTAAATGGGTCGGCCACTGAGGGATAGTTCATGGTATCGCCCCCACTTTCGAATGGAGATGGAGAACAACAGGCTGCTGACCTCTCCTGCTGACGTGCAGTCAGCACGGCACCGCAGTCGCCAGGGTTATCGGCGCGTGGTGGTCATCGAAATGAAAGTTTACCATTACCTACTTGCATTCACTCAGCAGTTGTTTCATTATAGGCGCTGATCCGTATCCTCTGAAACATTCAGCAACCGCTGATACCGTCGGCCGTTGCATTCATTGGTAAACGGAAGCTCAGGATATTCGATCTTATCCAGTAATGGCCGTTGAAGCCCTTTCGTCGCATGCCCCATCCAACACCTGCGGATGGTCTGCATTCGGCGGTGTTTACGTTTGACGCAGTGAGCACCATCACCACCATCGAACCATCTATCAAGGAGGAACGCGTGAATCCATCCAACCGAATCCTGATTCTGCTGGCGTGCCTGCTTGCAGCCATCCATCTGCCGTCGGCCATAGCTGCTGACGAGGCCCGTCAGGCATACGACAAGATGGTGGAAGAGGCCACCCAGGAAGCGGACGAATACCTTGAAGAGAAACAAAAACAGATGGACGATGCCAAACGACAATCCCGGGTGAAAAAGGATGCCGAGCTCCAGGCGCGCATTCAGGCCGAACAGGAGCGGATTTTGAAGCAACAGCACGCCGTTCAAAACCGCGGTCTGGGCCCCGACTTTACCCAGGGCATGAAAGATAATCTGTTGCAGGAATTACAGCAGCGGCTAAACCGCCTGAACAGCGACCCGGAAGCCTATTTTGCGGATCAATAATCCGGAACAAGAGCCGCACATCGATCGTTCTCACTGACCAACTAACCAGCGTGGGTATCGTGGTAGCGCCTCGCCTGCGCTCAACCTTCAAGACGGCAATAAGACTATGATCAGACTCCAAATCGCTGGCGCTGTAGCGGCGTCACTGTTGCTGTTTACATCCTGCGGTGAGGGCCAGAAGGCCCAGGCGCCGCCCCCGCCCGCGCCTGAGGTGTCGGTCATCGAGACCGTGGCCCAGGATGTTCCTCTGCACCTGGAATTCGTAGGCCAGACCGGCGGGTTGAAGGACATCGCCATCCGCGCCCGGGTGGAAGGTTTTCTGGAAGGCCTGCATTTCCAGGAAGGCGGCGAAGTCAAGAAAGGCGACCTGCTTTATACCCTGGAGAGCCAGCCTTTCGAGGAGAAAGTGGCCACCCGCATGAGCAAGGTGGCCGAAGCGGAAACCGTATTGGCCAAGACCAAGGGCGACCTCAATCGGATCGAACCGCTGGCCAAAATCAACGCCGTCAGCCAGAGCGACCTGGATGCGGCCGTGGCCGCCCACGAAGCTGCCATTGCCTCCCTGGAGGCTGCCAAGGCCAATCTGCGGGCGGCCAGAATCGAGCTGGGCTACACCAAGATCAGTTCGCCCATCAACGGTATCATCGGCAAGACCAAGGCCAAAGTGGGCGACTTCGTCGGTCGCGACCCCAATCCGGTCATCCTGAACACCGTATCCCAGGTTGACACCATCCTGGTGACCTTTTTCATCACCGAAACCCAATACCTGGAGATGGCCCGCTATATGGCCGAAATCGGGCAGGAGAGCCTGGAAGAGGCCGACGCCAACCTTGAGTTGATCCTGATCGACGGATCGGTCTATGAGCACAAAGGTAAAGGCGACTTCATCGACCGGGAAGTCGACACCACCACCGGGGCCATGCTGGTGCAGGCCTCCTTCCCCAACCCGGCGAAACTGCTTCGTCCGGGACAGTTCGTGCGCGTGCGGGCCAGGGGCCGCGTGGTCAAGGATGGCATCCTGATCCCCCAGCGCTGCGTGATGGAACTGCAGGGCCTGCACAACGTCTTTGTCGTCACGGCGGAAGATACGGTGGAGAACCGGGAAATTAAAGTCGGCCCCAAAGTGCGTTCCGACTGGCTGATCACCGAAGGCCTCAAGCCCGGCGAGAAAGTGGTTTACGAGGGCCTTCAGAAAGTCAGGGACGGGATCAAGGTCAACGCAACGGCTGCCGACGTGAAAACAAACTCCCAGAAAACAAAGTGATCGCGCATGGGTGATTTTTTTGTCAGACGGCCCATCGTGGCCATGGTCATCGCTATTTTCATGGTCATCGTGGGTGTGGTCTTTCTCGGCGGCCTGCCCACCGAGCAGTACCCCAACATTACGCCGCCCATCGTCGAAGTGAGGGCGACCTACACCGGGGCCAATGCGGTCAGCGTGGAGCAGTCCGTGGCCACCCCCCTGGAGCAGCAGATCAACGGCGTTGACAACATGATCTACATGAAATCCATCAACGCCAACGACGGTACCATGACCATCCAGGTCTCCTTCGAGGTGGGCACCGATCCGGACA